>Ga0325410_1002493_pt1 | contig 20653 bp, 13 predicted proteins | sample PopdelMetagenome_16_FD_206182 | JGI IMG/M metagenome (GOLD analysis project Ga0325410, IMG submission 206182) | Populus deltoides microbial communities from Bellville, Georgia, United States - Xylem-PdIQD-R3 | ecosystem: Host-associated > Plants > Phyllosphere > Stem > Wood/Secondary xylem... | reverse complement strand
GTGAGCAATATTGGAAATAACAAGGCCCTTACCATCACCAACATGCAGATAATCATTACCAAGGTAAGGTTCTGAACTCGTCATACTAGCAATGTCTGGCGTTACATGATGATTTGCACCCGTATCAGGAAACCATGTGACAGGAGATGTTGCAGGAGTAGTATTAAATGCGAGATTGGCATTGGCTTGGAGAGGATGATTAGCCAACTGAGAGCATTGTTGGGCAGTATGCCCATATTTATAACACAACTCACATTTTACACTACGATTATACCCACTAAAGCGATTTCCTTGCTGCCCAAATTGTCCTGATGGCCGAGAGGGAGATCCAGAAAACTGTCTTGAGGAGAATCGGTGTCCCTGTTGCCCAAATTGTTGACCCAAGATATAATTGTTGTTTCCATTATTTCCACGATAAGCATTGTTGCGATTATTATTATTTCTCAAGCCCCCACGAAACCTACCTCGTCTAGCATTATTGAAGCCCGAGTGATTCTGCATAAAGAAAGCAACTTGTTGTTGCGATGGGGTTGGTAACAGAGGTGCTGTTACTGCTGGTTGGAGAGCAGCTTTGTGGAGAAATTCATGTGTAAGGAGACTGTTGTGGAGATCAGTGTAGGAGATGGGATCAGCCTTGGTAGACAAACTGGTGACAAGATCTTTAAATTCACTACATAACCCCCGAAACACGTATAGGTTGAATTCTGCCAAGGAGATTGGTCTACCAGCCGCAGCAAGTTCATCAAACAATGCTTTTGCCTTCTGCAAGTAGGTGCTGGCAGAATCATCATGCTGGCGTAGCTCTTGGAAAGAACTGTGAAGTTGCATGATCTTGGAATTTGAAGGAGATGCAAGAGCTGTTTCCAACGTTCTTTAGATATCATGGGAGGTGTTACAATCCACAACTAAATGCAGAACTTCCACCGAGAGAGAGGATAAGAGGGCACTCATGATTAAGTGATCTTGCTGCTTCCATGTCAAGTATGCAGGATTGACAGAGGATGAAGATACTGCAGCAGATTCCAGATGAGAAGGAGGACATGTTGATGTGCCATCAACAAAAGAGTATACGCCTTGGCCCAAGAGGAATGGCTTCATCTGCATCCTCCAGTACAGAAAGTTGGTATTGGAGAGTTTTAAAGACATTACCTGTTGCGTGTTAGGAAGGGATATGATGGCAGCAGCAGGGGACACACCATAGGTGGCTGTCGGCGTCATAATGGAGAAAGAAGATTGAGTTGCAGATGCAACAGAATAATGAAGTTCTTGATTGTCCATAGGAGAAAGAAGTTTGGCAGAACACGTTTTTTGATTGGTAGGAAAGGAAGGAATTTGCAGATTACGTTCTTGATATTTACTAGAAGAAGAGAACAGGATGTAAGGGAGAAGTCTAAAAGCAGGTGAAGAAGGCTGTTGGGGAAGAAGGCTGCTGGGCGATGGAAGGCTGCTGGTTATTTGTTTTGCTCTGATACCAAGTTAAGATTAGAGAGATAGTCTTTTGTATAATTGTGATGATTGATAAACCAACCATCCCTTTGTATTTATACCTTTAGGGTTGTATACAATACAATGGTGGAATGTGCTACACATGATAACTATCCTATATATAATATATTTACATATATATGGACTCTTTCCTTCATAATGTCAAATTTTAATCTTTGAATTTTTTAGCCTCTTCAACCAACTTCTAGCCATTTTCTAGGCACTCTGATATCTTTTTCTCACTGTTATTATTTTTTGGATTTTTTTGTTTTTAGTTCGAATATTTTTTGATTTTTTAGAAGAGAAAAAATGAATTTGGAGAATAACCCAAAAATGAGTTATGACAGTACTCACTTTATAAAGTTTTCTAAACTCTAAAAATGTAACACTCAATGACTGAATATGTAAAAATTCATGTAATTTTTTTTCAAATATAAATATTCTTTGTATATAAATACTTGGTAGCTTAATGATCCTAAAAAATAGATGTCCTCGAATGAATTTACCTGTTACATGCATAACATTACAAAATAAATCATATTAGACCTTTGCTTAATCTCATTTACTAATGTTTAATAAATATATGATCAAAACTAATTTTATAAAAAAAAAATTAAGAACATTGATCTTATATTAATTTTTAACATGTTATATTTTTCATTATTCCTCGATAAATTTTCTTCTCATTATATTTTTCATTATTCCTCGATAAATTTTCTTCTCATTATTGTATTCATCACATTATCATCCTTGCATGATGATAATCATTTAATTCATAATTTAGTTTAACTCATCATTGTATAATTTATTCGTTACAACTTTAAAATTGATTAGTCAAATCCAAACACTTTCATTCATTGTTCCCTTCACGTCGAGGTTATTTCATAATTCTTTCCACTTCATGAATATATTCACATGAATTACACATGATTTCCTCCATTTCAATCGGTAATAGACCATATCATTGCAGTCTCATAATATTGTACTACACGTTATTATTTATGCGATTTAACTACAAATTACATACCAATTTCTACCTTCAAGGCATATTCCTTCCATTAAAAATAACAACAATAATATACTATATAATTTAATTACCATTGTAATTCTAACGATTATAAAAGTACGTATAAATAATTAAAAAAGCAAGGGAGGATCAACCCCTTACCTTAACTATTGTTATCCAAGCTTTTAAAAAAGTCTGTTTTTTTTTTTTAATGCTTCTCCTACAACTTCCAACCAAATAATCATTATTACTCACGCCCTAAATTAAATTGAATTACTAGCATAACTATACTATGCATCTCAAACTTCTCCTTTTTTAAAATCCGTTGATCGATTTCTCTAGTATTTCATTAATTTCCCTTACCACTAGATCACCGATTCCATTGATCGATTGAAACAATAGTGATTTTAATTAATCATTTTAACAAACGATCAACTAGATTAATTTGTAAATCTAATGAGTCAATTGATTCAAGTAGAATCATACAATTTTTGTTATTTATCTTTTATTTTTACCAAAGTCATCATTAACTTCCATCGCATTATATTTTTAGAAATAATTCATAATTTCCCTTGCTAATGTTAATCAACAACCAATCACTAAAATTTTCATCTCAATCACTTAACAATTTATCAATAACCACTTCTCATTAGTGTCACTATTAAATAACCAACTTTTCCATACTAACACTCTATATTGATTAATATGTTATTTTTATCTCTTATCTCATCCTACTTATTCACAACACTTATTTTTCATTTTAAATACATAATCATATCAAAATGTATCAATTATATAAAATTTTAAGCACAAATTTCACTTAATTTAAACCTCCTATTTATATCAAAATCACAACATGTTAAGAAATCTATTACAATTAACACATGCTTTTATTATATCATTCTGTTATCATCATCATCATGTCATTATTACTAATAATCTATAATTACACAACAATTATATAATCTCATAGTTTTCACTTTTTTTTTCTTATGACTGATTCCACCAACTTTAAAACACTAACCCTTTCTTTTCTTTTAATTCATCCAAAAACTATATTATTAGCATTTATTTTTCATATACTTGTCTAAGAACAAGACAATCAAGCAATCCTCCTATTCGTTTTACTTTATTTATTTCATTTCATTTACTCCATTTTACTTTATCTAAGAATTATGCATTAAATCCTTTTCTTTTTATTTAAAATTATTTAAATAAGCTTAGAACTTCTTACCCGACAATAAAATAGATTTTAAAAACTAACCAGTCAAAGTTTTTTCCACTCCTTCAAATTTCATCTTTTTTGCCGTGAGTTATAGTCTTGATTTTCTACTCTCCCTCACTTAGTTTCCTATTAAATATTTGCTTGATGGATTGGTTGATGTTTTACACTTCATAACTCATAAATCTTACACAATTTATACATTTCTCTCAAAGTTGTTTAGCTCTTAAAATTATTTTATCTCTTTCTATTCTTTATTTCAAGTTCTGCTAGCAATTTAAGGAAAAAAAAGAGGTTGGCTTTTCCAGCTTTAAAGTTCAATTGATCATTTTACCCTAAATAAGCCCTTTTTAAATTTTTATTTGGCTGTCAATATTTTTGTATAGCCTTCCCGAATCCCGATCATCCTAAAATTCACCCTACCATAAATAAATATTTTATGAGATTTCTTGTAAGATTTCAGTTCAATCCAATTGTTGGATTGAAAGTTATGCCTGATAACGTAAAATTAATAGGCATGTAATTTTATATTAAAAATCTAAATTTTTATACTGCTTTATCTACTTAAATCATCAAGATTGCATGTAGGCTAACACTAGAGATCAAAGTTATTTGCGTGTAAATAAATTTCCAAAGCACATCCATAAATAAATAAAATTTATTTAAAAAACAAATTCAAGGAATTTGATTTAAAAAAATAATTCAATTTCATATAAACAAGACGAGCATATATTTTGATTCAAATCCTAACATGAATTATTTAATTATTACGTATATTTTGAGCCTCAACGTATATTTTGAGCCTCACATAAAGCATTACGATTTCTGCACACCATGAAAACTTAGCTTTAAGGAAATTGAGATACTTTATCAAATACAGTGATTAATTGGTAGGAAGTAGCATCAAGTTAGACGGCTAGGATCCGAGCAAAAAATTAAGATTCAAACTTACCTTATTCAACTTTTTTTTCCCTACAAAATTCCAAAGAAGGATTGTGGAACCTGCCGACCAGTCTATATATATATTGTAAGGCATGAATACGAACAAATAAATCGATATAATAAACATCAAATTTAGAAACAGAACTAGAGATCAGTGAATTGACTTAAAAAAAAATTAACTGGATGATTATATTACAGTATATATATTAATTGATTAATTAATTAAAACGTTTGATCGAATCAGTACCGAGAGATGATTCATATATTTAGGTTTTATGCTTACATTACGTGCCACTTGATCCCTACTTACCGACAAAAACACCCGATTAATACGTAAAATGTTACTATTGTCTATGCATCAACATGGACAAGTCTTAATCATTATATGTTTGATGTTAATTTATGTTTTGGTATCAACCTTTGTCATGTCAAAGAAGACAAACGTATACATACATACATGCCTATATATATATAAGTACTGAAATCTCATAATAATATATATATATATAGATTACGCATAAAAAAGGCTTTGCTAGTGCAAGTCCCTTTTATTATACCAACTTAATTACATACATTACCTAACTCTTATAGCATATCTTAAAATTGATACATGCTAACCATTGTTTGATCTATAAAGCGATCAAAGTCTACTAACAAATTATTAAACTGAAAATAGATATAAATCGGTTTAAGGGCCGGTGCCTGATCATCTAATTAATTAATATTACATAATTAAACTCCTTATTATCGCTGCTTCAGGACTATCAGCATCAATTGTTGCCAAAAGCTGAGACAATCGCTCACTTAAGTCATCAACCTCCCTGTGCAAGTTCCTGATATAATTGCAAGTCTCTTGTAGGACCTTGGAAGCTGATACCTGTGTATATTATACGCATTCAAGAAAGTCAAAATTCAAATTGGTCACAAGCAATTATTACTTTTTGTGAAACAAGCAAAACCCTCTCTAATTAATTTACGTTACAAGTATTGGAGAAATTATATATATATATATATATAATCCTTCCTTGCAAATTACCAAATTGTCATTATGTTAGTCTAAACCACATGGTACTACATGTAGTTAGAACATTGACGTATATTTAATGTGGCTAAAGGGTATGCACTAAATTGTCGAAAATAGTTGTTAAGACCATAAAATGTGTTTCGTTCGCTTGGTCCAACTACAAAACTGTTAAGGTCAAAGAGAACATGGATATCTAAGAAAATATTTTCCTTGATGGCCGGGTCATAGCTCAAAATGTCTAGAGAGTGCAATTATTATAAATGTAATACACTATTCTTGTCCAGCATATCATGTGCAGCATTACTAATGTATTTCTCCACTCCATCTACTTTCCCCTACAAGATTTCATGTCCCTCCCTTCCCTACAATCTAAGAGAGAAAGAAAGACAAGGAGCTAACGTACCTTATCGGAGCGCCTTTGACTAATCTCAGGGAGAAGCTGGCGTAATTTGGAGACAAGGTCGATGATCTGATCATCAGTGATCCTTGGAACGCTAGATTGCCTTGACCTTCTGCTAGACATGCCTACACACGGATTTTTGTTACGCGTCTGTTTGAAAGTTTGAGTCCCAGCTGGCGTTGGTAAAAGGAAGAAGAGTTCTGATGAACCAAAAGAGCAAATGGGAAACGGTAACAAGATAGATATATGAGAAGAAGAGAAGAAAGGATAGAAGGAATGTGTTGAATGTAATTAGCTAGGTAGGGAGGTGAAGAAATGGAGAAAGTGATAAGAGAGGTTATAAAGAGAAGGACCACAAGAGCAAGTGAAGAGAGGGTGTGGGAGAAGGAAGAAAGAGAGAGAAGAGGGAGAGAGAGAGAGTACAATAACGAAGACAGTGATGTTGGATGTGATGAAGACAAGTGCATCGAAGAAAGAAGTGGACTAGGCTTGATGTTTTTTCAGGAGATAGAAAGAGAAAGGAGAGAGACCATACACTTCTTCGATGTGTTCCCAACTTGGGGTTTGGTCTCAAGTGGGCTTAGAGAAATATGTTTGTTTTTTGGCAAACAAAGTGGGCCTTTATGTGGGTGTCTAAATGCACAACACCATGTGATCAGAGGACATTACTCCTCTCCAATCAGGGACTTTTAAGGCACTGAATTTCATACTCGAATCACAATTTGCCACATTGAACTACTTAAAGACTGTTTATCCTTATGATGCCTCACTCCTATATTTCTGGGCCGTAACTCAAAATTTACCAATCCACTATTTCTTGACATGGCATGATCTCAGTGGCCATTGACCTAGCTGGAGAAAAAACCAGTTCACAAGGTTCCGCAACAGATGATGATAACCTTGTACACTCCTCTTTACGATTAGCATTTGCCATTTATTATTTTTCTAGCATTTTGTGGTCAAGAAACTACAACCGGAAGTTCGATCATGTGCACAATTTAATGTTTGATGTCTATGTATACATGAATAAAAATATGCAAATCTAATTAAAATAATGGGACAAAGCAAAATCAATCTCCAGTGCCCATATCTCTCGCATATGTAATTGTTTTTCTTCCTTGTTCGGGACATAACTACGTGAGTGTTGCAAGCTTGATTATCGAAACCTCATATCACATGCTCTTTCCCTGGCATACACGACACGCCACGTGTCATGTCATGGCCTGGTACATTATGTTAGAGGGAGAAAATCTCTCATACAAGGATATTGTACGTATATGAAATTTCAATTTGCTTTTTGCTAGCAGTATCACGTGCCACTAGAAATTTGGACGACCCCGGCCCTCCCTTACCTTCCCCGTCCCTCAATTGTTTGCTGTTGTAACCATGTTCATATACCATCTTAAATTTTTGCCAACAACCAGCAAGTTCTTGAATTAGGATTATCATGTGCTTCTTAGTTTGATGCTTCTTGATTGATGATGACTAATATATACTTCTTTCGTTATCCCATTACATGTTTGGAAGCTTCTCTCTAATTGGTCGCATTTAATATATCGAAGCAAACAAGATAAAGCATACACTTATTTATTATAATTCTTTGATTGAACTTTATATATATATCAAAACATAAAACATAAATAAGTGTGTATATATATTAGAGTATGTTAGAGGATAATATAAATTATATTTCGAAAAACATCTCTTAACAACTTAAGTCTTTAAGCTGAGATGATTCAGAGAGTCTTGATAACTAAATGATCACGATTTCAAATTTTACCATCCTATTTATTTGATAAAAATTAAACATAAAATGATATGAGTCTGTATAAATTTCAAACTCAAAAAGCTTTTATTTGACAGAGTGTGTTAAATAATAATATAAATCATATTTTGAGATTTAACCTAACAACTTAAACTTTAAGGTTGAGATAATTGTTTAACATTATAATAACTATAATATATATTTTTTTAATCTCTCTACATAATCATTTAACCTTTTTTTTTTCTTTCATGTGATTAGGATTTTCTTTTCTTTTTGCTTATAAGATGACGAACGACAAAGAAGTAGGTTGATATATTGGTTCTGTTCGATAAATGGTATTTCTTGTAAGGTGTATACACAAATGGGAAGGTTACTTTATACACACATCACACATGGCTTGTCAATACATAGTAAAAATTAATAGAATTAAGTAAAATCTTTCAGCTTTCATGTCAAATGGGATTGGGCATGTAAATTATGCAAGGGAAATGGTGAAGGAACATACAAATAGTAATTGATTGCGTGCCGAAAGTCAATATCAAGATGACATTCATGGCTCACCATCTCACTTCTTTTTAGGAAGAAAATATATACTTAGATATCTATTGCCATTAACTGGAAATTCGAATTGGTGGCATCACATGTCAGTCCATGTGAGTTTCCAGTGTAAATCAGGTACTAGAACCACATCATGTAACCATTATAGAACAAACACATGAGGCTAGATGTGTGAGGAGAATGAAGAATTATGATCACCGAAAACGCAAAATGCTCTTGTCTGTCTTCTTTACTTGAAGTGACAGATTTAAGCCAAAAGGCGCGTCTGATCCAAATATTTTATAGAAATGAAGAATCGATGAACTACTACTAGGGCTGCGTTTCGAACCCTACTAGCTATATGTCTTGTTTGGTCACGGTGCAGAACCATGAATTGTGGGAAAACAAGGACTTAATGCAATATCATAATCATCGGATGATTTTCCTTCCGTGATAAACGAATGTCATGTAAGTAAAATTTTGCGGCAGCTATCACTGGACTATGCACGTTCCTTTCGGCGTCGGCAAGAGAAATTTGGTAGATCACATAGTTTGGCATATAGTATAAGTGAAGTTCTCACACCTTTTCTAAGTAATTAATCACACCCCTAAATGCGCCATTTGATTGAAAAAAGAAGAAGATATTGGAATGATTACAATTCATTTCTCTCCGACAAGTACAATCCTCTATTTGGTTTGCAAGTTTTTGTTCAATTGTTTAATTAAAACCTTAAAAAGTAAGAGATAGAGGGTGATTATACCGTTGAGGACACTTTGATGCTGTGTGTCTAGAAGTTGCAGAGTTGACAACTTGCGTGAGTAGGAGCACCTTGAGCAGTATTTTGATTGTCACGAGAATCTGCATAGTTATGATTTCTTTGGGTACAAAAGTTGCCAAAGACGCGGCCTCTCTGCCGGTTTTTTTGCTGCCTTCGCCACGATTTCTGCCGAAGTTGCTGCTGCCCCTTTCAGTCTGCAACTGTTGTTATCGTTGCCTCAAGTTGGTACCTGTAAAAGTCTCCCGCTTAGGGGTGGGCAGCAGTGTGGCCTTTGTTGAGTTCTAATGAAAGAATTCATGGCTCAACAATATTCAAGTCGAGCAGTCAGAATAATAGCCAAATCTTAGAAGTCACATCTTAACCCTTTGAAAACATAAAGATTAAAGTTTGTAAGTCCCAAGGGACGACTAACAACAACTAATTCATCATTGTAAGACTTAGCACCATTAGGTAGGATGAGACAAACTCTGAGTTCATGATGAAGCTCTTGGAGGGCCATGTGAAGAGTTGTGATCCTTGTGTTGGAGGGCGAGGCAATATATTTTTCCAAGGTCATCCAGAGGACAATCAATGATAAGAGGCATCACATCATTAGAAGATGAATCAATCAGTGTGCCCAGATGAGCTGATCTTGTTTAATCCAGATATGATATGCAGGATTTCTTCAGGGTTTCCCATCACTAGATTCGACTATGAACAGAGGACGTCATGGCTTAGACCCAATAATATAGCCGAAAACTTCTTCCCAAGATTTAAGAAACAGTTTCACTTGACAATGCAAAAAAAAATTCATTGTAAGTTTGAGATGAAGAAAGTGATTGGAATTACTCAGGGATGTTGGTCACTCAAATATTTTTTTTTGATAATATGCTATCAATTAATCATTTTTTGATAATATGCTATCAATTAATCATTTCCACCTTGTAAGAAAAAAAAAACTATACAATAGAAACTTAATCCAAAAAAAAGTAGGTAGCAACCTCAAAAAATAAAGCTAATTATGAGAATCTAAGATTTAGAATCCTAAGAAAAGATGAATGCTTCAAGTTACATAACTCAAGGAAAAAAACATGTTTATGAAAAAGATTACATGATAAATTCTAATATAAATGAAACTTTATTATCTCCTTGCTAATAACCACATTAATCTTAAATAATCTATAGCATTGGTCAATTTTATTTGTTGATAACTTCTACTTTGAATAGATAGTCACTTTCACTATTCATAATCACGTTTCTTTGATCGATCATAATTCCTTGTTGATCATCATCCCTAGTCACTTTCACTATTCATAATTAATTTTGACTTTTCTTTCCTTGTTTGGTCATGAAACAACATTGTTTTTATTTGAATGATATGTAGATATTTATTTTTTGTATAAACAAGGCCATCAAATAATTAGGCTAGGGTGAAGGAGTAGTGGGATTGTAAATTATTTGTGAAGAGGTAGAGGAAGAGGCAAGCATGGAAGTCCCTTAAGAAGTCATGAAGTTGTTAGGCTACAAAGCTCAGTTACTGATGCGAACACTTTCCAAAATACTTTAAAATCAGATTTGAATGGTTTTTAACTTAACCAAACAAGAACCTGTCTTGGAAAACCATAGTTGTACATAATGATTACTCATCCTACACCTATAAAGAGATATGAATGAATAGTATAAAATCACAATGAAGTTGATTTATCATTTGAAGAGTTTGTAAGTTCAATTAAGAACTTCGCATGGAAATCACTCAACCACATAAAAGATAGCAAGAATGTCATTTTCTTTATTAAAAATAATCCTTTTTTTTCAAAAAGTCTCTACAAAAGAGTATTTGTACTCGAAATAAATCTAAGTCTAATAAGATATCCCTAATGAATATGAATAAATCTAATAAATAATAATAATCCAATAAACCCAATTTAAATAAAGGTTCTACTATCACTAAAAGGCCTAATAATAACTAAAATATAAATAAAACAATATCTTATATAATTTAAATAAGACTAAAGTTGTTTTTTTAAGATGATAGTGGAATTAAAACTCAACTTCAAACGCATGGTTCTCTCTTGTCTTAATGAATTTGAAGGTGTCCATATATCACTGAAAAGATACAGGTGTCTACTTTACAATGTAACTAAAATCACATTGAAATTCTTTTTATATCTCCAATTATGACTAAAAAGTAGCTAAAGGTCAAAATTGGTAGATTTGAATCTTCTTATTTCAATCCTTGTGTAATGTCTGAGTGCTCATTTAAAATCTATTCTTAAACATGAATTACATTAATCAAGGCTTGAACTTAATAATTTAATATCTTCTTGAAGTCCATCTTAGGCCATGTCTCTTGAAGAATCCAATTGAAAGCTTTTTTGAACCTCTTAGCCCTAAGTCTTATCACTAGAACTTTTAATGAATCTCTTAATGTTGTTTGGATCGCATCATTTTCTCTTTTCTCGAATGGATTCTTTCTAGAATCATCACCTATGTCAAATAAAGATAGATAAAAAAAAACATTAAATATAGCACTAACATCTTACTCACCTGGTAGATCCACTTTGTAAGCATTGTCATTAATCTTCTCTATGATCTGGAAATGACCATCTCTTTAAGACATCAATTTTGATCTCCTTTGTTCAATAAACCTTTTTTTTTCTCATATACACACACACACCCCCAATCTCTTGTTCAAGCCATACCAATTTGTGTTCTCATTTTGCCTTGAATGTAATTGCTCATTTGTTTCTCTATTTATTGTCGTATCTTTGTATGTAAATTTTTCACCACCTGTGTTTTTTTTTTTTTTTACCATCAAGACTAACCCTTTCATTAATAGTAAAATAATAAAATATAATGGTGTTAAAGGAATAAAACTATAAACAATCTTAAATGGTGAATAATCAGTAGTAGAATGCATACTATGATTATATGCAAATTCAATAAATGACAAACAATCTTTCTAATTTTTAAGATTCTTTTGAATAATAACTCTTAATAATTGAGTTAAAGTCATTTTTGTTACTTTACTTTGACCAATTATTTATGGATGACAAGTAGTAGAAAATAAAAAGTTAGTTCCTAACTTACCCCTTAAAACCTTTGAAAAGTAGCTCAAAAAACTATCTTGATTAGACACAATGCTTCTTAAAACATCATGTAATCAAACTACATCCCTAAAGAATGGATCTACTATATTCATTACATCATTGGTTTTATGGTAAGACATTAAATGTGTCATCTTAGAAAATCTATCTACTATAACAAATATTGAGTCTCTTTCTTTTCTTAACTTAGGTAAACCTAAAATAAAATTCATAGAAATATTAACCTGAGGCTCCTTAGGAATAGGTAAAGGTGTATATAAACCATAAGACATCACTTTAAATATAACTTGTTTTTATGTTATGCACCTATTATAAATTATTTGCATATCTCTTTTCAAGTTAGGCTAATAAAAATGTTCATGTAAACTTATCTTTGAAGCTTATTTGTTTCCTCAGGATTACTTCTATAGGCTAGTTTATTAGGAATAGTCAAACCTGGTACCAGGTTAATATGATGTTTTATTCCTCTTACAGGTGGCAATCCACTTGGAATTTAATCGAGAAATACATCTTCAAAATCTTGTAACAAAAAAACTATAAACACTACGAACACAGGAATCAAGTTTGTTAGCGTTAAAGTATGCCTCCTTATACAAGAATAAAATCATAGGCATATCAAAAAAATAAACATGTGTAAGATCACTTTGTTTAGCATACAAAATAAGGTGTTTCTCCATTTTTCCTACACGCTCTTCTTTTCTTACCTTTTCTTTCTTCTATCCTCTCATTTTCTCTCCACACTCGATCTTCCCCTTATTTATTTTTTATTTTGGTTGAAGCCTTCAAATTTGTCTTTAATGGCAGAGACTTTACCTTTTGGTGTTTCACATTCATGGCTCACCTTATTTTCACTCAGTCTCATATCCTCACAGTTATTTTGTAACAATGTTTGTTCGACTTTTTTTTTTATTTCTTCAGCTTTAACTAATATTCATACATTTATCTAGGTGATAATGGTTCAATCATGTATATTTTCTCATCATTTTCCAGTTTATACCTATTTTAAAACAATCATACTTAACTTTTCTATCAATTGCTAAGGTTTCCCAAATAATAGGTGTATAGTATATGTAGGAACAACATCACACAAAACCTCATCCTTACATCTCCCTATTGAGAATAAGACTAAAACATATTTAGTCACTAACACGATCAAAAGATTGATGTCTTATCTCAAGTGCAGGAGTGTCGAAGTAATAAATAACCCGGCAAGACCAAAGTCGAATCATAGGGAGGTGAACAATATAAAATTATAAACAACAAATGACAAGGAGTTGAAGAGAACTTTTAAGATGTGATATTAATGTGAGTATTAATCAGAGATAAAAACAATTGTCAAGGTTAGAGGATCCACTAATAGTATTAGAAATAAGTATATTATAAACTCTTTTTATTAATCAATTGGAAACCACACACAAAGGAGGTTCCAATCGGATGATTTATCCTTAATAGTTTATTATAAATTTTTAACATGACCATATTAATTATCTTATTTTAGTAACACCATACTTTTAAATATTGTCAGGAATTCATTATGTTAACTTATGTTAACAACAAATCAAGTTCCTTTCATAGCACAGGTATCGGTTATACCATACAGTAGCCTATGAAAGTGCCAAGTATTTGTTGTACCAATGGTTGTACAACACAAATCTAGATTAATCATTTAACAAGCAAGGTATTAAGAATTAGTAAGATAAAAAGATAAGATATGTTAATAACAAACTTTATTGGATATAAACATTGAAGTCCATGTTGAGTTTATACTATACCTATTCTAACACCACTAGTGAAACCTTTTCACCTTGACATAATGAACTTAGCTAAACATTATGAATAAGAGAAACATAAATAAACTAGATAAGAACATAGTTATGGTGAAAAGCATAAACAAGAGATTAATGAAAGCAAAACTTAAACATTACAAAAATACAAAGAAAGAAAGCAAGAATATAATCTTGATCAGAAAACCAAGATGTCTAAATGTATAGCAAATGCCTCCTTTTATAGGCCAAAATTCAGAACTATTGATTTGATGACTAATTATTGAGTGGGTGACCACCTCTTGACTTGGTGACAACCATTATCTTTTTGTCTGAACAAAACGTCATTGCTAATATCAGAATTTGAACGGATAGTCTTCATGCAAGTTCTGGGAATTTGTCTAAGCTTTCCAACAAAATAAGAATGAGCTCATTTGGACTTCTAGAACTCGAGATATGGGCTGCACATTAAACAATGTCTGGGCTGTAGAACAAATTCCAACTTCTCTTTTGTTGCTACAATTTAAACTTGAAAACGGCTGTTTTAAATCTTGGACTCTTCATGAAAGTTTTAGGCTTATATCTTAGCTTTAGTAAACCTAAATCCATGTTCTATAGCTTCAGTTATGATCCAATAATTGAATAATATTCCAGTTTGAATTGAACTGACATCTCTTCTTTAAACTTAACCTTCTTTTTTTCTTTTCACTTTTAATAGTTAAACACATCAATCAATCCTTTATATTGTGAGTTATGCCTGCATTGAAAATGAGCATATACCATAAATTAAAGATATCTTATATTATCAGACTTGTTATTATAAAAACATGCTTAAGTTAGGGAATTTATTGATACTTTAAGTGCAATATGATGATATAAAACCTTGATAAAAATGCACTTTTAAGAACTAATCACACCCCCCCCCAACCAGTTTATTACTAGTCCCTAGTAATCAAAGCGTTAAAACAATTTGCAACATTCAAAAACTATGCATTCATTATTGAACTTCCATTAATCTATTCAAATAAACAAACTTTCATTAAATTTATATATCTGCTTCATAATTCTTAAACAAGATATTAATAAACCTTTATTTTGTACTTAATATATCAGCATATACTTATGGGGCTTTGGTTGGATGAAAACATAATTTTGTTCTAATGTTTTTCTAAGATTAACTTCCTTGGGTTGTGATTATTATCTTCTTTTTTTTGTTCTTTACACACACACACACAAAACTTAAAACACAATGCATCTTTAACCCATGTAATGAGCTTTAGGCTAATGACTCTCAGACCAGTTGGTTTTAGGGCATTACTCGGTTGCAGATACTAATACGTAGATAGTGTAATGTTTGATTCCCTTAAGCTTTTCTCCTTAACCCATGTAACAAGCACTGGGCCAATAGCTCCTAAGTTAGTTGACTTTAGGGTATTGGGTGTTAAAACACCACTTCGGGCTTAATTGCTTAGGTTAGAGAGGCTACAAAACCAAACTTATCTACATTTTTATTATCATCAATATTACAATTTTTTTTTTTTGCAAATTATATATTATCCATTTCCCTTAGTTGTTACCTTTAACAAAAGAACATAAATAATGTAATAATCCAGTGTGCAACCCACAATCATATGTTAAAGTATGTGTGTGTGAAAATGAAGGTTTAAGAATACTTGTTAAATGAGTATATGAGCATAATCAAGTGATAACAATGCGAGAGTTTGTAAACCTAAATATTTCAAAAAGTGTAATGATAGACCTTGTTACGAATAACCATTGGAAAATGATTACTAAGATGCGTCTCAAGAGTCAATAGAATTCTTTCTTACTCTATCATCCTAACAACAACAGTTCTGTCAAATGGTTTTAATAATAGCAAAATAGTTAGTTTTATATATATATATATATATAAACTACCCTCTCCCCTCAACCAAAATGTGACATTGTCCTCAATGTCTTAAAGTAAAAAGATAGAGTATAGAAGACATCATATGAAACAACGACTACTAACAAACCTGAAACACACTGAAACAAATATAAGAAAGAACAAAACACAATAATAATCTATTAATAAACTTTTTGTCTTTCCCAGGATAGGATCCACCAAAAACACAAACATTTTTTATTGTAAGAGCCGAGGATACCTCAATTTGTTACACTCCTATATTCTTGGTGGTTGTATGGGTAGAGTAGAAACAAAGGGAAGGTAAAGAAGATTTATAGATGAGAAATTAAAAATGCAATCATACCACCTTTGTGTAGGCCAACTAGAATCTCTCTCTCTTTCTTCCTTTTTTTTGTTTTTTTATTGTTGTTGGAAAAGCATATGCATGTACAGGTAGTTATAATTGTGGCTCACGTCTTACCTTAGTTTTACGTCCAATAACGAATTAAACGCCCTCTATGGGTCAGGGATAAGCTTCCCATCCAGCTTTTTTAAAAAAACTAGCAAACATGGTATCAGATTCCCAAGATTATTTCAAGCATGTTCTTTATGAAAATGAGGCCATAAATCATGAATTGCATGATGCACATCTCCATTAAGGTACGTCCCAAGAGTCAATAGAAGATTATCTATGGACTCTTTATGTTTTGAAATAAATCCTAACTTTTGATAATTTTCATAGGTTTTGCAGAATACATGTGTGTCCTTGAACATGGTGGGCTAACAAAATTCACATTGTAAGATTTTTGCAATTGTCTTTGTTGACGAGAAATGACCCCCATATGCCTCGGAATGACAAAATTTAATGATACTACTTACCTCATTGTCAAGAATGCATCTTTGATATATTTGATTAGGACAATATTTAAATAAGGGTCATCCCAATAAAAATTCTGCACATCACTAAAAAACTTTCTTTTGTCTTGGGTATTCAAATGAGCTAGCAAAAATCCTAAAGCAAGAAAATTATCAATATTAGCAGACCAAGGTATTGAAGCAATAGAAAGTGAAGATTCATTAGGAAAGTATCATCGATTAATGTGATGTCAGATGTCGAATCTATTGTTAATTTTAACAAATGATCTGTAACAATATTTTCGATGCCTTTTTCATCCTCGATTTCTTCTTGTTTGAAAGTTTCAAAGATTTCAGAATTGTGATTGACTTCCCTTTGTTTGGTCATAGCATGAGGAAATGGAAGTATTGATGGGGAATCAGTCTTTTCTTTGCAATGTTTAGGTTTAACCCCTTCCTTACCCTCAAAGATTGACTCATCATCTTTCTCAAAAAGTTCAAGAATGGGTTTTTCAATAACCTTACCACTGTGGAGAGTAATGACTGGTTAGACTTGATCCATATGTTGGCTTCTGGAGCTGCGTGCACTTGAATTGTATTGTCCTTTGGGATTTTGCTATGGTTGAGATGGAAACTTACCTTTCTCCTAAAAAGTATACATGATGGTGCATTTGTTCTTGTTGGATTCATATAGTTTCTAAGTGTTCCAACTCAATTATTCTTATTATGAAGTGACTGGTTATCCTTTTTGGCCATGTTTTCTGAAGAAGATGAGGATACCCTACAAAGTCTACCACTTAATGTACATGACTAAACTCTCATATAAGTGTAGAAGAAAAGAAAAAAAGAAGAAGAAACAAAGAAAAAAAATTAGAAAAACAATAAAAGTGAAAGAAAAATAAAATAAAATAAAATATATAATTTATACAGTAACTTACCTCCCCAGCAACGGCGCCAAAAACATGACACGATCAAAAGATTGAAGTCTTATACCAAGTACAGGAGTGTCGAAGTAATAAATAACCCAGCAAGACCTAGTCAAACCACATAGAGGTGAACTATATAAAATTATAAACAACAAATGAAAAGGAGTTGAAGAGAACTTTTGAGATGTGATATTGATGTGAGTATTAATCAAAGATAAAAAAAAATTGTCAAGGTTAGAGGATCCACTAATAGTATTATAAATAAGTATAATATAAACTATTTTTATTAATCAATCAGAAACCACACACAAAGGAGTTTTCAATAAGATGATTTATCCTTAATAGTTCATTATAAATTTTTAACATGATCATATTAATTATCTTATTTTAGTAACACCATAGTTTTAAATATTATCAGGAATTCATCATGTTAACTTATGTTAACAACAAATCAAGTTCCTTTCATAGCACAGGTGTCAGTTATACCATACAGCAGGCTATGAAAGTGCCAAGTATTTGTTGTGCCAAGTATTTGTTGTACCAAGGGTTGTACAACACAAATCTAGATTAATCATTTAACAAGCAAGGTATTAAGAATTAGTAAGATAAAAAGATAAGATATGTTAATAACAAACTTTCTTGGATATAAACATTGAAGTCCACGTTGAGTTTATACTATACCTATTCTAACACCTTTAGTGAAACCTTTTCAACTTGACATAATAAACTTAGATAAACATTGTGAATAAGAGAAACATAAATAAACTAGATAAGAACATAATTATGATGAAAAGCATAAACAAGAGATTAATGAAAGCAAAACTTAAACATTACAAAAATACAAAGAAAGAAAGCAAGAATATGATCTTGATCAGAAAACCAATATGTCTAAATGTATGGCAAATGCGTCCTTTTACAGGCCAAAATTCAAAACTATTGATTTGATGACTAATTATTAAGTGGGTGGCCACCTCTTGACTTGATGACAATCATAATCTTTTTGTCTGAACAAAAAGTCATTGCTAATATCAGAATTTAAATGGATAGTCTCTATGCAAGTTCTGGGAATTTGTCTCAGCTTTCCAACAAAACAAGAATGAGCTCATTTGGACTTTAGAACTCAAGATATGGGTTGAACACTGAATAGTGTTTAGGCTGTAGAACAGATTCCGACTTCTCTTTTGTTACTATAATTTGAACTTGAAAATGGTTGTTTTGAATCTTGGACTCCGCATGAAAGTTTTAGACCTATGTCTTAGGTTTCCATCCATATAAACTAGACCTAAAACCATGTTCTACAGCTCCAGTTATGATTCAATAACCGAAAGATGTTCCATTTTGAATTGAACCAGCATCTCTTCTTTAAGCTTAGCCCTCTTTTTATCTTTTCACTTTCAATAGTTAAACACATCAATCAATCCTTTAAATTGTGAGATATACCTGCATTGAAAATGAGCATTTACCATAAATTAAAGATATCTTTTGTTATCAGACTTGTTATTATAAAACATGCTTAAGTTAGGGAATTTAATGATACTTTAAGTGCAATATAATTATATAAAACCTTGATAAAAATGTACTTTTAAGTACTAATCAACTGTCACAAATACAAGATCAAAGGTCTTCCCGACATAGAGGGTATTATCAAAGGTGAGTTCTATAAATACTTATTGATCTTATCAAAAGCTTGTTGGTAGTCATTATCCCACACCCCAGGATTGTTTTTTCTAAACAATCCAAAAATTGGCTCACAAGTGACTATAGGATGGGATATGAACTGGACTATATAATTAAAATGCCTAAGGAAACCTCTTATTTTATTATGTCTTAGGCATTGTCATAGCTTAGATAGACTTTACCTTATTTAGATCAACCTTTATTCCTTAATTGTTTACTATAAAACCCAACAATTTCCATGTTTTCACCTTAAACGAACACTTTGCAAGATTCAATCTTAATTGAAACTTCTACAGCCTCTCGAACAATTTCCTCATGACTTGCACATGATCTTCTTGTTTTTTTTTTTAGCAAGTATATCATCCATATATACCTCCACTTCTCTATGCATCTTATCATGAAATAAAGTTATCATTGCCCTTTGATAAGTGGCCCTAGCATTTTTCAACCCAAATGGCATCACCTTATAGTAGAAAATTCCTCAAAGTGTAACAAATGTAGTTTTCTCTTTGCCTTTCTTAGCCATTTTAATCTAGTTATATAGGTAAACCCATTCATGAATGAATAGCTGGTATTTTTTTGTAGCTTTTTCAACTACGACTTGTATGTGGGGCAAAGGAAAATCATCTTTTAGGTTTGCCTTATTTAGAACTCTATAATCTATGCATATCATAATCCTACCATCTTTCTTAGGAATTGCCACTACATTGGCCATACATTGAGGGAAATGGACTATATCCATGAATCATATATCCCATAACTTTTAAATTTCAACCTTTACTTTGAGTAGCATGTCTAAGCGTATCCGTCTCAACTTCTGTTTGACTAGTTTGTTACATTCTATTAGGGGAATTCTATGTATTATAATGCCAGTATTCAAATCAAGCATGTCTATATATGACCAAAAAAAGACATTTGCAAACACTTACAACAAGGAGATCATATCATCCTTTTGCTTAACTTTGATAAAAGTATCAATCTTCAACTCTTTTCTATCTTATTCAGTGCCTATATTTATCGCTTTTAATTCTTTTTCGACAGGTTTGTATGTTTTCTCAAAATTGTCAACCTAGAAAATTCTTTTAAGTCTTATTCTTCCCATTCCTGATCACCCATTTATTCTTAGTGTAGTGGGTTTGTAGATTGGTAGAAGATTTACTTTCAAAATTCCTAAAAGCAAAAGGTGTGCTAGTGTAAATGTGTATTTACATAGAAAAGTAAAAGGAAACAAAATACATTTTGAATAAAGAGGAAAATGCATGATCTTATTAAAATATAGGCTCATTAACAAAGGAAAAGCT
>Ga0325410_1002492_pt1 | contig 20659 bp, 14 predicted proteins | sample PopdelMetagenome_16_FD_206182 | JGI IMG/M metagenome (GOLD analysis project Ga0325410, IMG submission 206182) | Populus deltoides microbial communities from Bellville, Georgia, United States - Xylem-PdIQD-R3 | ecosystem: Host-associated > Plants > Phyllosphere > Stem > Wood/Secondary xylem... | reverse complement strand
ACATAAATTTCTTTCTACATTTGTTTCTTCGTTTGGCATCCTGATTAACAATTACAAAAGAAGAAGAAAAAAAAAAGAGTATGGAAGTTTGGTGAAAAATAAAGGTCAAATGGACACATGTATGTTGGCAAGTAAGTGTAAAAGAAGGTGTTTAAAAGTGCAGTAATGGTTTTTTTACTTGAAAATAATTTAAAAATTATTTTTAATAATAGTATATTAAAATGATTCAAAAATTAAAAAAAAATTCAAATAAAAAAATTTAAAATTTAACTACTTCTATTTGAAACGCAATACCTAACAAGAGTTTAAACCCCGTAACAAAAAATATATATATAGTTGTTTGTAATTGCATTTAAAAAGCAATCCATGAAAATTTATTATTATTTTTTTATTTTAAATTAATATTTTATATTTTTAAATTTTTTTTATAGTTGATATAAAAAAATATTAAATATTAAAAATAATATTTTTTTAATATTTTTTTAAAAACATATATTTTAAAAGACAGATTCTAGCACCCCGCTTTCAAATTCAAGGATGACCACATGAAACAAAACAAATGTGACCGTTGACTCCCTCGGCGCCCCGAAATAAAGAAATTCGAACAACCGTGTTAGTTATTTTTAACTCCGACTATCGCGTCACCCTTTAATAAACACAGAGAGACAGAAGAGGAAACGCATTTCCTTGTTAAAGAGAGCGAAGAAAATCAGATCTCAAACTGGTCACTCCTCGACACACCACGGTAACTCTCTCATTCTCTCTTATCTCATTAGATTAGATTAGATCTTTGAAGAATTTAATTAGATGTGGATCTGTTAAAAAATTGAGTTGAATGTGACAGAAGAGGAAGAATTGAGGAAAGGCGAGATGGGGCTGTCATTCACGAAATTACTTGGCCGATTGTTCTCGAAGAAAGAAATGCGAATTCTGATGGTAGGTCTTGATGCTGCTGGTAAAACCACCATTCTTTACAAGCTGAAGTTGGGAGAAATTGTCACTACTATCCCTACCATTGGTAAATTATTATTTTATTCACAAACTTTATTTAAAAAAAAATTAATTATTGGCTGATTTTTGTTGGATCTGTGTTTATATATGTTGTTAGGATTTAATGTGGAAACTGTGGAATATAAGAATATTAGCTTCACTGTTTGGGATGTTGGCGGTCAAGACAAGGTAATTCACATCTGTCTGATCTATTTTATTATCTTCCAATTAATCTTTTTTTTTTTTGTCATTCTAGTTTGGCGTGGGTTGTATGATTTAGTAGTCTTGTGTGGTCGATTGGATTGTCGTACATGATGTCGTTCTGTATGTATTGGAAAAAGTATTGACCTTCATTTTGTTAATGTAATAATCATGCTGGGATTGTGTGGATTTACCTACACTTCGTTGTAAAACCATGGTTGACGTGAATGGATTTGCTTTCTACTTTCCTGGATTTTATCTGAGTATTGTGCAAATGGCATTCTGAATAGGATGCAACGATGATGATCGATGTCTGTCATTGATGTGTGTTTTCATCCAGGGGCTTGTTGATAAAATAGCCTTGCTTGCGAACACATTCGTTTTCCTCTTGGTTGGATTAGTAACTGTGTGACGTTTTTATATTTATAAAGCTCCCTTTGGGTTTCTTAGTGCATGTCTATTGGTCACCTCAACTTAAATTTTTATAACTTCGACTAATAAAATGAAGTGTTTTTATTACTCGTCTGCAAATTATTTTTTCTTTTATGCGTGATTTCAGATTCGTCCTTTGTGGAGACATTACTTCCAAAACACGCAAGGACTTATCTTTGTGGTTGACAGCAATGACCGAGATCGAGTTGGTGAGGCCAGAGACGAGCTGCACAGGATGTTGAATGAGGTGCTGAGAGTGTCTATCTTTGCTGATTTTTCAACATTTATGATTTTGCTAGGGCAGATATGTCTTCCATTTATGCTACTGGAACTAGTGAGATGATAATTTTGCATAGACCTATATGCAGTGATGTGCTAGGATTGAGGAAATAATATGACCTTTTTTTTCTGGGCAGGATGAGCTGAGGGATGCTGTGCTCCTTGTATTTGCAAATAAGCAAGATCTTCCAAATGCAATGAATGCTGCTGAGATAACTGATAAACTCGGTCTTCATTCTCTAAGACAACGCCACTGGTAAAGTTGATAGTATTCTCCCTCAGAGTCTCTCTCACTCACCCTACAAAGCATGAGAAGCACCGATATATAATAGGGAGTCTTCGTGCAGTGCTGCTCCCACTCCTTCCAGCTACAAAATGCACACTTCTTTTTTGGAGGAATACAAACTTGGAATCAAAAGTTTCCTTGTTCTCCATGCTTTTTCTTCTTCTTTTTTTAACCACCCCTCCATATCATGATTGCTCTACAAAAACATAAGCAAGCATGTAACTCTTGTTGATGTTTTTCAGGTATATCCAGAGCACATGTGCCACTTCAGGAGAAGGGCTTTATGAAGGATTGGACTGGCTTTCAAACAACATTTCTAGCAAGGTATGCCACAATAACACCTTTTTTCTTCGTTGCTCTTATTAGAACTTGATTTAATCTGTGTAGTTTCCAATGGTTCACTTTCTGCTAATTGTGGTCTTTTCAGTTATATTCTCTAACTCACGTTTTTGAAATTGCAGGCTTAGTGGACTGGAGTTTTAAATTTTCTCAACAATGCGTGCTAGCATTTGATGTTGGGTTTTGTAGATGCTGCCACCATTCTTTTCTTCCTTTTCACAGGAGTTGTCTTATAAATTTATATTTCTCATTTCAGTGCTCTGGTTGTCTTTTTAAGTTACATCAGTGTGTAGACTATTGGCATTTGCATCAGAATATATTCTGAATAAGCTCCAAGTAATTGAGTTTCAATCAAGCTGATTATGATCATGAGTTTCAGTCAAGTTATGATATATATTCAGTCTCCGATATTGCAATATCATGCAGTTTTGAACATTGCCATCTGAATTTTACACCTGGCTAATCTTAGAAGACCTTTGACTTAATCAGTTATTTGAGATAAAACCATAAAAGACTTTTAATTATAAAGCATGCTTTTTTTCTAAATACAAAACTGGCTTAGATATCAAGACCTATTTTTGTAAAGTTTCTCCGTTTTAAAAAAATATCTTTTATATGACACCATAAATTCCAATAGTTAATAAAACATTATTTATTTTTTAAAAAATATACATATATGAGATATTATCTAATTTATATGGACGCGGCTAATATGAGAAATTCATGTCCTCACGGTAAGCACTTAAAATAATAATTATGTTTTGTTCTTTTTACCTTTTAGTCAAAAACATAATAAACTACATCATTTTTAGTGCCATTACAATTTTGATAATATCTTTTAGTAAAAGAAAAACCTATATTTAGGTATGACTAATTTTTATTATATTTAAAAATATAAAATTAGAAAATAACAACTTATATGATCTCTACTTTCAATTACATTTAATATTACTGAGAAAACTTAAATCTAGTCTTCATGTAAGTTTCTTATTATATTTAGAGCTATAAATAATAATTATATTTTTACACCTAAATGTTTTTTTTTAAATGTTATTAAGATAGGCAGCTAGACGTGATAGCAGAGAGCCGAAAATAGAGCCTTAAAATTAGGTTTTCATTCCCAAACTTCACCACGAGAGAATCGTCCTAGAAGCTATACTGCTCCAGACAAAATTCCATTAACAGAGCAGGATTCCTACTTTACCCTCCACAAATAAACAATCGAAAAGGTACACGTGTCACACCTCAATTCTTTGAGCCAAAGCAAACGGCTCAAGAATAGGATGCCACTTGTCAGCTCCATACAATCGCATTCCCGCACTGTAACATGTTCAATATATTAAATTGATGTGGTGGCTTCCTGGGTAGTGGCCAGCAAACGAAGCTGAACGAAACCGTTCAGGGCCTAGACCAATGACCGGGTCTTTTTAGGTCATGGCCATTGGCAAATTATACGTCAAGAGAGAGAAGGCAATATAGCAACGAGGAACCTCAATGTTTTTTCCCCAGCCACAAGGCAGAACCCCACATTCCTCTCAAACTTTCAAATTGTGCCAATTTATGATAGAAACTATTCATATTTGGGAGAATAACTTCGATTCGTGAGTACGGATTCAGAAGAGAGATCCAAAAATACGTGCGATGTTGGGTATAAGATTTTACCGTAAGTAACCAATACCAAGAAGATCTCAAAAAAAGAGTCCCATATATCTTGGGCGTCTCCATCTCCCCAGGCATAACTTTTTTCTCTAGTAAGCTGAAGCAAGTTCTTGTTTTGGTTTGATTTTTGGCTGGGCACGGCAAGCAGACATCAAATGCTTGACTTATTCTCGATGCCTTGCTGATTTAGGCAAAAGATACATAAGCTAGCCTTTCCGCAAGTCTCAAGGACCCCATCACATCAGGGAGGCCCGTCCAATCCGTAGCATTTACGATGTTATTGCTGTGATGTGTCATTTGCTTGATGGCCACCTGACTTTTATTTCTCTATTTTGATAATAAATTTGATTTTCTATCCATCAAAAAAATACTTTAAAATATAATTATGAATCTCAATCATGAGTTTGGGGTTTGGGAGATGGGACAAAATTATATCAAGCAAACCAACAAAATAAGAGCGGACAACTCAAACAACTCTCGATATCACAAAATCCTACCATTGTTCTTGGAACGAGTCCATAATTCCTATTGTTGGAAGAAGCAGCTAAATTTTGGAAAGGCATCCAGGAAACTGGAGATGATCTGGGGTGGTATACCATGCCCTTGTATGAGGACGTGGTGGAACCTCTCTATCAATGACAAAACAACCTTCTCCTCATCTGCTTCATCCAAAGAACCTGCAACCCACCATAAAAAACAGCAAACGACTCAAATTGACAGCAGAAGTTGCACAGAAACATAAATCCATGAGATGGTAAACCCAATAGATGCAACACGGAAATAACGATCCTGTCTTAACTTGTTGCAAAGGACAACTATGAAATGATGCAGAACTCCAAACGAAGTAGACAAATACAGCTAAAAGTGACTTGCTAGGTTAGATTATTTACGGGGGGATATTTTGGGAGTTCCCTTATCTTATCACTAATCGACGATCTAACAAGTTTCATTGGAGTCCAACAAAGCATCCTCTTTAGTTTTGATGTGTTGCTCTCCAAAGGATTAGAACCATTTACTAAGTAGATTATAAAACCAAGTCAGTATCTGACTATAGACAGTCAATCTAGTCAACTCGTTCCAACATCACAATCTTGTGTTGTGATTACACTTTCTATGGCCTCCAACTGCCCGGTGACAAGAATGTCCTCCGAGTAATTACACTTTCTACAGAACAATGTATAGTCAGACTTACCCAGCTCAATTTCATGCTCTTGATCTTCCACATCTCCCTCTTCAACAACCACACCATTCTCTAAGGCAGAGGCTGCTTTTGCATACCTTTCCAAAAACTCCTCTTCCGTTTCTTCAAGCTCATCCTCCTCGGAATCCTAATCAGAAAAACAAAATCAGAGCTAAACTTGCAAGTGATTTCAAGATGCAAAACAGAATAATGTACTTGAAACTAAATGGATAACAAGCATAATCCCCAGCATATAGTTCTTCCAATTTCCAGCATGATTCATCACTTTTCTATATAGTCATGAGCTACTATAAACAACTGCAAAAATTAATCAAGTAGCTCGGGTACTCAGTGGATACAGCTTTGGAGGAAATAAAACATGGCATCATTTAGAAAACTGTTTTCATAAAGGATAATTTGGAAGTCCAACCTCATTGTCATCGTCGTCGTCGTCTTCTTCGTCACCATCTTCTTCAGCCTCTCCATCTTCTTCATCTTCTTCCATTTCATCCTGTACTTCTTTCAACCTTACCAATGCCTCCAGCAGTGATTTAAAGCAGTCAATTGACAAACCAACCCCTGATTTCTGCTGTCCTAACAATCGTTCTATCACCTTGGCCAAAGTCATTGCTGAGAATCAACAACAATGCACTTTGATCTTCAGCGTACAAGATTATTCTAAATTTTCTAATCTGATGCGGCAAACTTTTATATAATCAATAGAGTTGTGTAGTCAGAAAAAAAAGCAATTGGTACTCTCAACTTCAGCTTCAGTCAAAAATACCCAAACCCAATGTAACTTTTAAGAACATGTGGTGAATTTAATCAAATTTAAAAGACACAAAAATACAAAGGAGCAGCAACTTGATTTATAGATTAAAATCATGTACAATTTGTAAGGGACTAGATTTCCTTTACATTCCAGAGGAGACAAGGCCCTTCTCAAAAAAAAAAAAAAAAAAGGAAAGGCAGTAGCAACCTACTAACCTGTTAACTTTATCTCGGACTTTGTTGAAAAACCAGGTTCAAAAGAGCCAGTGGCCACTAAAGCAACAGCAGACACCCAAATCGTGAAACCTCCCTCTGAAGCTCTCTCTAAAATGGACTCCACGGTATCAGGATAGCACAAATAGCATGATGATATAACAAGCAACAAAGGCTTCCACAGTGAACAGGGCTTGCTTTGAATTTCTCTAAAACGAGAAAATGCAGCCTGGCTAAAAGCAGTAACCAAGGACTGCTTCACATTTTCAGTTTCAAACGAGTAGCTCGGGACATTTAGTAACATATGAACGCATGAGGAAGCCCTCCAAGTTGCAGATGGATATTGTGAGATGGCCTCGCTTACAAAAGCACCAATGCCTTCAATGATAGATTGTTGTGGCACTGGTGGAGCAGGAGGTGATGGCATCTGTCTAACAATAAAATTCTCCAGCCCATATTTACTGTGTAGAGTAACAACTTCCTTGATGCAGTCAAAGACTGACAAATCTTCCAACTCTTCCCAAGCATGCCAGTCAGCAATCAGATCAGCCCAAACCAACAATAGTTCAGATAGTTTAAGCTGTTGAATTGCATTGCTTCCAGTAACAGATAGCATAACAGATCGTAGCAAAGTCGATGAATCATCCAAGCATATTGGAGTGGGCCGCACCTCACCATCCTGATCCTTATAAAACTTCAAGTAAGAGTAAATGGACATAAGAAAAAAAAGACGAGAAAACAAATACTCATTATGAGTAGAGTTCAGCAATTGCCTGCGGAAGGTATACAAATGTGGTCATGAGCACAAAATATGAACTAGTGAACCATTCTGATGTGGACACAGAGTGAGGGAAAAACACAAGTGAAAAATAGTTGACCCAAAGCTGAACAAGGAAGCATATCATGAAATTTTGCACTCTAAAGATAAACAATAATCTATTTATGAGAAAACCTGACAAAAACCATTTCCTCCCACTAGATGTGTCCCAATAATTTATCTAAAGAAATAAGTTATTTGATAGCAGACATCTGGTGCAACTTCCTCCAAACAGCAATCTGTGTATGTGTTAACAAGAGACATTTGGTCAAGTTTCTCCCAGAACATGGAAAGAAAATAAGACTTACCACTGGATGCACGGGTGCAAGCCAAGCCTGTTCCAACAGTGCTGACAAAGATTTACCGTTCTCAGTTCGACCAGATATCCACTTTTCACTTGATTCAATCTGCTCGGTCTCTTCAGGTATGAAGTTTTCCCAAGATTGAGACATCACTGCTAATGTTGCAAAGCCTCTTTCAACCACCTATAATATACAGTATTAAGTAATAAAAGAATCATACTTCAAAACACATAATTTGAGGAACCAGTACCATTTATGACATTTTCACACTTGTAAACATCATGAGTAAAAATGATCACATATTCTACATTGTATTTCAGGTAAAGATAAGATTAAGAGGGTATGCACTTGTAGCGACATAAATTCCTACAAATTGTGGCGCAACTAGACACTATTAATGCATTGAAACAAACGGTGCACATGCTGTGAAGCAATCTACTCTCTGGTGGGCAATGACCCGCAGTTTGTGAAGCAACTAACTGCATAACCTTGTACTCCACAAACACAGAATATTTACAGGAAGCTGTCAGTAGAATCCTTGAGCAACACCAATAAATCGAAGAAAATGAAATTTATTCATGGAAGCAACCAACTAGCAGATGGGAAAACGTTAGCAAAGCATAACAGAGAGAATGGCTTAAGTGCAGTGATCTACTCAATGCACAAATGTTGACAGTTATGAACATATTCAGGTCTCCAGGTCTCAGCTGAAGCAGGACCAGCACTCGATGATGAACTTAAATCAGTGCTATCAAATAATATAACTATGAAATTGAGTGAGAATGGCATCTTATCAGAAACTCTTTTCTTTGCTTATTTGCATTCACTCCATGTGGATGAAACATATGGAGTGATATGCCAAAAATTGGTAGGCTAAGCAGGGTTTTCATACTTTTTTCCAATTGGAAAGTAAGAAATACAATGATCAGGAAACTAATTACAACTGATAGAACAAACCACAAGAATAGCTTCAAGAATCAACACGTACTTGAGGCCATGCTTCCATCCTAGGATGTATAGACTTCGAGAGGACTCCAACTAATGATGTGATCATAAAAGGGATATGATCCATCACACTCTCATCACCAGCCTCCACCACAGAACTAAGAAGCTGAAACAATATCAAAGTCTCTTCATCTTCGACATTGATCCGACTAATCACAACTTGAAGAAGAGGTAACCAGTCAGGTGGCGGATAGTCATTCTAAGGAAAACAAATATTAAAGTGAAGTCAGAAACCAGGATCGCATACTGAATGCAATTGCACAATCAGGTGTCTTATTTGGACCTACTTCAAGAAGCTCTGCAATCGCCCCAGCTGCAGAAATTCGCACGGGATAACAAGAAGTGTGCTCATTATCCGGCATTGTCAGTGCCTTGAGCAACGAGGAATATACATCTGCATTCATCTCCTGAAAGCAAGGCATAAAGTCAAAAGGAGATATCAGATATTGCTAAACTAAAAGGTTAAAAAAACTTCACTGCTCGAGAATATTGGAACATAAGAAGAAGAAAGGGCATGCAAAATTGAGATAACAAGAACACGGGTAGATCAATGCAACTTTTGCTTTAATAAAAGTGATGGCATGAGCAAGAGTCTCACTGCTGTTAGACAGGACGCTAGCTCCCCTATAACCCAGTTTGCAGAAGCAATCAAGTATGGTGAGCTCACAGGTATCTTATAAAGTGGTAGCAGCCGAGTTCGAACCAAAGTGGTTATATATCCAGGTTTTTGCTCCCTTATAAACTGTATTTCCAATGGCAATACCAGAAAAAACAAATTAAGGACTTGTTGAAAAACATTACATTAGTCAATAATAAGTGGGTTTCCATTTCCTTACATCTTGCAGGCCACCATATGCCATCAGAACACCAAAATAACTGTCATGGTTAATACAAAAACAGGATAAGAAAACATGAAAATATTAAAGAAATAAAAGAAAGTAATGCATATCTGAATGAGAGCAAGAAAATGATGAGGAATAATATTCCAACATTGATGTTCCACAGTCAGTAATATGCCATCAGAACACCAAAATAACTGCCATGGTTAATACACAAACAGGATAAGAAAACATGAGAATATGAAGGAAATAAAAGAAAGTGATGCATATCTGAATGAGAGCGAGAAAATGATGGTGAATAATATTCCAGCATTGATGTTCCACATAGTCGATGTTCCACATAGTCAATGTTCACAAATGGATGTGTAATCATATCTATGAAAGACAATGTAGTGCCAACATAATCTCACTAAACCACACAAAAGACACAAGTTCAATTTACAAGTCATGCTATTGCTTAGGTAGGAAAATCATCAATCAAGAAGATTCAAGTTGGAGCAGGAACAACAATATCTATAAACTGTATCATGAACTCACTCATTTATAATTCTTGCTTCAGATGCATTGGTGCCAGAAGGGATGGGAAACTTAGACAAAAATGGAAGCACTAGCAACTCTCCCATAGAACAGCGCTGATTATTGCTCTTGTTCTTTTCACTTTTTTTCCGCTTGGATGAGGCTGAAGAACCATTGCTAGAAGTCCCCATGGGAGGTCCCTGCAGACATCCAAAGACAAACTTTGAAGAGTAATTTTTTCAAAAAATTATAGGTTAAAACACTTTTAAGAGAACCATCAAGTACATACCTTCGACGTTGAAATAACACCAAGCAAGTTCATTGCACTTTTTCTGGCCGTGAACAGATCCTCCCTCCATCCAGAAATTTCTTCCTGGACATATACTAAAAATAAGGACATAATAAAATTCAAAACAGTTAGGAAGAGAGTAAATTGTTATACATACAAGTTCAGATGGAAGGTTCTTTCGAATGTACTCTTCTACATCTTCTTCCCACTCAGAAACATCCTACTTGTAAAGGCCACACAAAAAAATTAAGAATAGAAACCAAATCAAGTTATTACATTCAAAAAACTTCTCAAGGAAATGTAACAGTTTTTTGTTATTTCAAAAAAAACACACCTTCTCATTCAGGACCAATGCTGGTAAGATTGCAGAGTCCAATAAAAATGAAAAATGTGACGAAACTAATCTCCATCCCTGTTTCCAGGAAACTGAACTTTAGAAAAGGAATTGTATTTAAGCCAGGAACCCCAACAATAAACAAGTGATCCGTATACTGACCAGAAAGTAGTAGAATCAATGAGAACATAAAACTAACTAGAAAACAACAACAATAATAGTAAAGGCAAAATCAACTTAAATATTACTTTTCCAGAATTCAAAATGCACAAAAGAACTTACAGGGCCAGTCTCTAGGATGTTTGAAATTACATCAAAAGCTAATGAAATAATCCTCTCCGAAAGGAAATCAAGCTTCTGCATAAAGATTACCGCTTTTCAAGTTCTGATATGACCAACAAAGCAGAAATTGGATAAACACAACCTATGAAGTAACTAGAACTGAAGATGAGAATTGTAGAAACTCGTACCAAACCATCAAAAGTTTTAAGGAAAAAATGGAACAATATATGGATAACTTGCAACAGTTAGGAACGAATGTACATGTGTGTTTGTGTCTGCACATATGTACATGTACAGATATGTATTTATTTGGATGCTGGGATTTAAATTTTAATAAAAGCTTGAGCATGTGCATACTATGAAATGAAGAAAAGAGAGGAATCTTAGGACCCTGTACGGTGCTTATGATGACACAAGAAAGAGAAGAGGGGGAAGGGGCAGCTGCATCAGTATAGAAGGAGAATACAAGTAATTTTTATTTCTTTCTCTTTTTCTTTTTTTTGGTGTGGGGGGTCAAGTCTTCATTAAAGCTAGAAAAACATGTTGACTTAAATGAAGATAAGGCAAGGCCTAGGCTCTTTCAGGAAGCATAATAGGAACCAAGCCTGAGGTCAAACCCACGGATTTAACAAATGATTTTCAGGATGCAGCTTAATTACAATCCCATGAAACATGTTGCACGCAATTGTAAGTGGATGCCAGCTGCCAAGCAATGATCATCTACAACAATTTTTTAAAAGTGAGTGGGAGAGAAAGAGAGAGGGAGAGAGCTCACGCTGATGTTTGTGCTATATCTGACAATCTTCAAAGCACTGTTTATGATGTCTGGCATTAACCTATAAAAGTAGAGTTAGAAAATATCAATGAAAGTGCATTAACACTGAAACACAATATAAAGTAAAATCCAGTCTATTACTTGTCAGAATACTTCCGATGTCGGGTAATCAGAGCGCGAAATATCAGCAAGGTCCTCTTTCCAGTCTTCAATCGTAAGAAGTATTGATCATCTGGCACAACACCATGATCAAAGCTCAAGGAACCCAGAAGCCCGATCAAATTACAACAAAATGAAGGCAAGAGAGGAACTAATGCAGATGGCATATGCGACCTCACCTACAAAACTAAACACAGGTCAAATGAAAAGGCAGATGGATAAAATGCAAGAGAAAACTACAGGCCATTTTGTTCAATTTAGTCAGAATGATTTGTTGAGAAATTACAAAGGAGTCAAGGTTATGCACAAGTAGCAACTAGCTTTTAGCTAAGAACACAAAACCAAAAACAAATGGATCACGTATAACGTGGATCTTAAGAACAGTTTGTCAAAATAGCATTTGGAGAACGTGAAAAGGAACTTACAGTGAAATATATGCACTTGCATACAATAAGAAGGATCATCTCCATTTCCATTTCTATTCGAACCTGATCAGACAACGCCTGTTTGATGCAAAATATAACCCATCATTTGAAAACGCATGCCTATGATCACTAGGAATAGTCAACATACACAGTGGAAGCCAACTACAGAACCTTTTGTACAAGTTGATGGAATAAACTTAGCATTGGTACAAGAATTTCTTTTGCAATCAGCTCCAACTGCGGTGGCACTGGCTCCCTGGCAACTTTAGGATTTAGAAAGTACTGCCCAATAGTAAACACAGTCATAACGAGTTTAATTGAGTTGAGTAATTGTCATTGATGATAAAATGCGAAAAAAAATATTAATATCCGAATTGCCACAAGAAAAATTAATAAATAAGTACCTGGAAAGGTCTAACGAGTGCTTGAAGAACCGTAAGCGCATTGATAGTTTTCCATTCACAATTCGCACCAGTGCTAATTAGATTACTATTTTGAATAGCAGACCATAATTCAGGTACAAGCTCTGGCCAATTATTCTGCTTAACAAACTCTGCTGCAATAATAATCCGAAACTGCCAGCAGTTTTTTTATAAAAAAAAATCCATAATTAAGGTGTGCAGGGGAGACAAACAAGTGTTGAAATGAAAAATAAATTGAGTGATGTGCGTGTGTACCGTTTCAACTAATACTTTTAGAACCGGAGGTTCGACCTGAAGCAGAGATCGCATAAGCTTATCCTTGAATTCCTTGCTGACATTCGATTTTGAATTCGGATTTTCACTGTTAATGTTCCGCCGAGTGAAGTTCTTAAGGTACGTGGCAGCTGCGACGCTTTGCCCATTATTTCCGCCTCCTGCGGAAAACGAAAGTAAGATCAATTAATTGAGTGGTTTTAAAAGAAGTTATGAGATATATGGAGGTGGTGCTACCGGTGGAGATGGAGAGGAGAGAGAAGGGGAAGTGAGGAGAATGAGAGAAGCGATCGAGGGATTCTGTTGCTGTGTGAACGACGGTGCTATCGGGGCTGAGAGTGTCGTTCAGTAGCTGGGCTACTAAAGAGACCTCCATGGCCATGGAGATTTTTGTTTTTGTTTGTTTTAGGCGCTGGATTGAGAAAACCCTAATTATGGGAAAGAAAGAGGGAAAAGACGGGGCAGTGTGAAATTATTGGGCGGGAAAAAACAATGTATTATGACGTAAGCAAAACAAATGAACTGAATGGAATTCAACCTCTCGCATGCAAGCAAGAGCTCTGTCATGTTATTGTGTTTGGTATTTGTTAATATGTTTTTGAAAAATATTTTAATTTTAAAATATATTAAAATATTTTTTTATAGTTAATATTATATTTTTTTGTTTGGTGTTAGGCATGTATTTTTTTTTAAATATATTTTTCCTATAAAGTGTTTTAAAATAAGTTTTTTATATATTTTTTATTTTTAATATTAGTATATCAAAATTATTAAAAAAACACTTGAAAAAAAATAATACTTTTCAAAAACAAATGCATTTTCGAAAAGCACTTAAAAGAAAAAGTCTTTGCACCTCTAAACAAATACTTATTATGTTTAGTATTGTAGTATATAGTGTTTATTAGAAAAGAATTAATTAAAAATACATTTAAATTATATATTTTTTATTTTTAATAGTTACACATCAAAATTATTAAAAATAAACAACTTAAAAATACTTAATATTTTTTAAGGTTAAAAGCAATTTAAAAAACACTCGCTTGAAGATACAAACTCAAGTATGTCAACTCAGTTGTGCATTCATTTCCAATAATTCGTGACTGATTGCAACAACCAAGGTGGAATATTGATTCTATCCCCGCAACTCGTCAAAACGTGACACAAAAAATCAATTTAACTTTCCATTTTTCTGGTCTCAATGATAAAATCGTGTTTTCTTGGAAGCATGTTTGTACGTTGCTACATAACTGGTGAGCTTTCCAATTCATGCTAGGTTGGCAAGATGAGATCAGTGTAAAAAGATTTGTCAAAATGGCATGTTTAATGTACTTTTTCAAAATAAATATATAAGCTTTTTAAATATATTTTTATTGATAAAATTCTAATTATATATCAAAAAATCTATACAAACATTTAATTAAATAAATCAATAATCATATATGCCAACACAGATTCTAAATCTTGATCGATACGGTGAATAAACTTGATTGTCTACCAACCCTTTATTTATTTTTACTGGATTTCAATTTAAATTGGATAGGAGTTAGCACATTGTAATTGATGAATTCAATATAACTTGGTTAAAATCTAATATACTTTTTTTCCTCAAACCTAGGTTATTGTGACTTTTTTTAAAAAAAATAACATTAAAATATTGATTTGTTTTTACTTAAATTAATTCATTTAATTTAATATCTCAAGTCATGAGCTCGAACAAATTTAATAATGATGTTTCAATAATTTAGTTTTTATTTGATTAAATGACGGTAAAAATAAATATTCACATGACAACACAGTAAATTAAATCATGAAAGGGAAATGTGTTTCTTTACCATTAATTTTTTTTCTTCCATTCATGCTTTTTTTTTTTGTTTTGACAGGAAAACAATTTTTTTGCTAGCAACATAGTTTACTAAATAAAAAACAAAAATAATTATAAAAAAATATTTAAAAATAATAACTTGAACAAAAAAAAGAAAAAGGTATATTCTTAATCAGAAAACTAACTTTCTTGATCATGCATTTTCTTATTATTCTGATAAAAATATTTTTTTATCATAAACATTATTTTAAAAGTAAAAACTTATCATGATCATTAAATAAAATTTCAATTAAAAAATAAAATATTATCAATCAATCATTTTTATGCTAGAGTAATGATTTTTTTTAAATATCTATGTAATAAATTAAAATAAAACAATAAAAATAAAATTTCCATCCTCTTTCGATATTAATGAGCGGGCAATATAAAAAAAGTTACATGCTAGGCCGATACATACTTGTTAATAAAGCAATCAGTAGTATTATTATGAAAAGCCTCGCTCTTTTTCAAAACAGTTGCGCGATTGGACAATCCTTAGATATTACTTTAATAAATCGATCCAAGTATTTTTTTTTTTTTGTCGATAATCAAGAAGTACTCAGAACAACCATTTTCTCTCCTCTTTTTTTTTTTTTTTGGTCAGCTCTCTATCCTTTAAAATCCAAGCAAATGAAATGTAAAATAAATGAGATTCATGACTAAAACGTGAAATTCTGAAAAAATAAAAAATCAAGGACTATAAATTAAAAAGTGAAAATTTCAAGAAGTAAATTATTTGAAAGAATGGAATAAAAAAATATTAGTGGTCGAAACGAACAATTATTCAAAGAAAATAAAAGAGGCTAAAAACTAACAGCTCTAAGTCTTGAACAGCAACATAATAAAATTTAATTTTTTTAATTAAAATTTAATATATTTTATATATTTTGAATCATTTTAATGTTCTGATATCAAAAATAATTTTTAAAAAATAAAAAATATTATCGACATACATTTCAGCACGAAAAATTATTTTAAAAACAACCATAGTCACATTGCCAGACATACTCAAACAATCCTACTGTATCTTTTATAAAATTTTGCAGTATAACAAACAAACAGCCTCCAATTTAATTAAATTACTAAAATTATAATTAATTAATAGATACACGTCTTCTACTGAGGTTGGTAACAAATGTTACTGGTGCTTGTAAAAAATGAAGTTTGTTTACACGATAGCTTTTTAAATAAATTACATAAATATCATGTTTTGTAATATTAAAACTCAATTTATTATTTGTATGGATTTCATATATTTTATGTTGACATCGCTGCTTTTGTATAAAGCAGTTGAGAGCTGTTTCTCCCCTTGCTGTGTCTATGCCAGGTAAATTAATTTATTTGGTACTGTTGATTGAACCGTGTTTAATTTGATAAAAAAAAATTATTTTTAAAATTATATTTTACTTAAAAAACTAATATTTAATATTATTTAATAATACTGTAAAAATTAGAATGATATATCATGATGACGTAGCATTTATAGAATTTGATCACAATTCCAATTTTGTTTTTGATAATATTTTATCTGATTTTGTTACACGTTTAAAAAACCATTGAAACTATGGTCTTTATTAGATGAATTTTATACGTGATGAAATTGTAGACAAGTTAATGGAATAATAAAAAACATTTAATATAAAATATTATTTATTTAATGATGTAATAGTGATAGTTAAATCTACAATATTTAAATTAAAAACTATCAATATTAATATTTTTTTTAGTTATTTTATAATTTCAATTTAAAAAATATGTTTAACTAAATGTGTTAAATTACTTTTTATTTAATTTTAATTTCAACTATAATTTTAAACAAACATATATAAATTTTAAATTAACCTTAATCAAAAATATTTTTTTTATACTACAACAATAAAAACTATATCAATACCAGACATGTTAATAACAGGAGACAAACGACAGGTCATGAACACAACGCAAGAGTGACAGGTCAGCAAGACTTTCCAGAATGAAGAGCCAGGGTGGCCCGTCCACATAAAACACACTCGCACGCGCGTAACCTGCCCCAGCTATAGCCACGATACATGCCACGTTCTCTCCACGCAGACACTCTTTCAACTCCTCTACCGGGGGCCCACCTTCCAAATTCCAACGTCACAGCCGCAAAAAAAAAAAAACAGAGACTTCATTTTTCAGACTCTGAAAATGCCAGGCCTTACTTTTGGAGCCCGGAGAATTTTTTTTTTTTCATTGAAAAATATAAATTTTTTATTTTTTTTAAATTTTAAATTATTTTTATATTAAAAATATATTTTTAAGTAAAAAATATTTTAAAAATTAACTGCTATAATATTTTCTAACCTTCTTGAGGTGAAAACCATCAAGTTATCAACTCTTGCAGGTGTGTTTATATATATATTTTTTAAAAAATTATTTTTAAATTTTTATTTTATTTTAAAAATATATATACAAACCCATCAAAATAATAAATACTTAATTTATTAAAAATATTTGCACTACCGAGCTTGGTCAGATGGCTTCTCATGCTCCAGAATTTCCTAAGAGCATCTTTGATGGAAGATATTATTTTAAATAGGTAAATTGATAAAATAATATTTTGAATAGTATAAATATAGTTTTTTTTATTATATATTTTTTAATGAAAAAATTATTTGAAAAGTCAATTTTATTAGAGTGGAATAAATAAATATTTTATTTTTTTTAATGATTTTGATATTATTTTTTTTCCATATGACTATATTTAATTGGCTAATTTTTTGTTGGCTCTACTTTGTTAGTTTTGGCTCTTTTTAGAGATATATATGAATAACATTTGTGGGAAAAAAAGATATTTTAGTATTTTGTTTGGTTTTCTTCTTAAAAAATAAAAAACAAGTAAAAATAAATTAAAATATTATTTTTTATTTTCAACTATCCAATTAAAAGCTCCGTTCGAGATGCTCTAGGAGAGTAGCCATGCTTTTGGGACCGTCTTGTGACGATGTTTTGTCTCATGTTGAGTGGGTTAAGGATATTTAAGCCTACACTGCAAGAATCTTTCAATATAAATTATATTTGTTAATTTGGTAATTGGAAAATATTCAACAGAACAATATGTAAAGAATTTTGCAGTTATATGAGCTTTGTCTGGTAATAATGTTTTTATAGCAGTAATATTTTATGATTCTTGAGTAATTACTAATTTTATGCACAATTTGTGCATGCAGCCTGGATACAGGGTGTCGTATCCAGTTATTGCAGATCCTAGCAGAGAGCTCATTGAGCAATATAATATGGTGGATCCAGACGAGAAAGACTCCCCTGGGCAGAGTGTTCCATCTCGAGCTCTGCGCGTTGCTGGTGCTGATAGGGGGGCGAGCTCGAAAACCAGAAGCAACTTCTCCATTTTTCTTTTAACTGACCTGGTTAGCCATAGAAAAAGGACTTTTTTGCTTTTAAAATTTAAAATTATTGTCATTGTATACCAATTAATGTAGTTGATTTAAGCGACCAAAGTTTCGCTAATCAAATTTAATTAATTTCGGGATGGTGTCATATGGTGGATCGAGCTGAGCTTTCTAAACCCAGCAAGCACTGGTCGCAACATGGATGAAGCAGTGGGGGTCTTGGATTCCCTAGAGCGGGCATCAAAGAACGAGATAGCAAACTGTGATCAGCAAAAATGCTGAAATATTTTTACCCGAGTCCTTGCCGGGCTCATGTTCTAAATCAGACTGTTTTAGAATTATCCTAGGATGACACTGATAACTTCGCTAATTCAAAAGTAAGTCATATGATTAGCGAAAATGTGATTTTGGTTTGAATAAATTTTCTAAGGTGACATCCTTTAAAAAAAAAAACATATTAATATTATAATTCTTGTGATCAATTAGACTATTACAGTTTAACCAGTTCAACTTGTGGCTTTGATTTTTTTAGATTTAATTTTTTATTTAATCATATAATAAAAAATATAATTATTTATAAAATTGAGTATTAACTCAACACCGAGATATTTGTTTAAGATCTAGATAGCTATTTAAAAAATAAATAAAAATAAATTGTAAAATTTAATTTTTAATCAGCTAAAATTAATTAGCCAAGATTGTGACCTAAGTTATAGATTTAATCGAGTTCAGTATTTTCTATGATTTTTTATTTGATTATACAACACAAAAAATATAAAACCAAATAAACGACACAAAAAATAAACGATGACAACATTAAAAATCAAATAAATATAAGGATAGATGTTTGAGATTGGGATAAATTTATAAATATAAAGCCATAACAAATTACACTGCCTGGTTAAAAACAAACAAATTAGTAGAGAAAGAGATTGGAAAAAAAACTTAACAATAAAAATCATTGAAGATCCAACTATAAAAAATTAAATCATGAAAAAAAAACAAAATAAAAAGACCTTAACCCGTGGGCACAAGGTAACCCACGTGTCTACCCTGTATTTTTTTTAAAAATTTTTATAGGGTGGATAACTTTCCTCATTCTTTTGAAGAAAAAAAAAAGATGCATCACATGCCACGATAAACAACATGTCGCATGATTTGCCTGTAATTCAATGACTATAAGTCGTTGGAAAGTTGGGCTAGGGGTATTTAACACCGGAAAAAATAATTTTAACTATTTTTTAATGAAAAAAACACTTTTAAAAACATGAAAACTATAATAAATCAGTTTATACCTTTAAATATCTCAAAAAGCAGTCAAAAACAAAAAACAAAACTCAAAATCCAAAAACTTTCTGAAATTAGATAAAGATTTCAGAGAATTTAAATGTGAAGTAACATTAATGAAACTGTTTTCATTCATTGGAATTCATTGACATTAACACTTATCATTTTGATAATTAAAATCGCTATCAAACAATATATTTTCTCTTCACCTCAAGGAACCAGTCACTTTAGATACTACACAAAATAAATAAATAAATAAAATTTAAGATAAAAAATATTTTTAAAAAAATAAAAAATATAAAAAATAAGCATGTTGAAAACGAAGGCCAAGGTCAAGTTTTTCAGTCAATTTCAAAATGAACATCTATACCCACCGTGTTTTTTTTTTTTATCCTGGTACCATGCATTTCAAATTTATCCCTTGACAAAATAGAAGCAACTGGTTTTTAATTTAGCTGTAAAAGGATGCGGTCAACAAGAACATAAAAAATTAATGACAAAAATAAATTTTTTTCGACTGTGAGAATCTATAATGAAATGTTAGAGATACTACATGTCATGGACCAATAATATTTTCCCATGTCTTTTAGTGATTTCCATGATTATATAAAATTAACTATTAACTTATGAATTTAATTAATTTTAATTTTAACTCATTCTGTTAATCAATCTAATTTTAATCTTAACAGGAAACCTTCTTGGTAGGATTACTAAATATACGTTTTTTCAGTGGAAGACTGCAACTGCTTTTTCGAAATATAAGTATTCAACAGCTGAATTTTCAATATTAACTTAATGCAATAAATTAAAATCATGGAAAAATCATCTTGCATTCGGCTCCTGCACATTCTTCAATTCTTACACCTGGCCGCTAAGTTCGAAAAGACTAGCCAACTTTTCCTCCATTTTCAACTAGTGGATCCCAGCACCAGGCTGTCTCATTCATAACGGTCAAAAAGGCCCCCATCCCATCCCACCCCGTTCGAGTAAATCATGGAGATATTGCCAGTAACTATGCCTTCCTTTCACAGGAATCGAAATGGTGCCAAAGTCATCGATTTCTCCCTCTCTTCAAGCTCGTATCAGAAAACTGTCCATATTCATAAACAAAACTATCCAAGAAATGCCTACAGTAGCACCACTCATCATTTTCAAGCTGTCCATATTCATAATCGCAACACTTCAACCACCACCAGCCCTTTCTCTCACTCCCTGCAGAACCTCATGTGGAAGCATTGCCATAAACTACCCCTTTGGCATCGATGATGGGTGTGGCGCACCGCAGTTCCGGTCCATGCTGAACTGCAGCACTGATTTGTTCTTTTTAACCCCCTCGGGAGGCTACAAGGTCC
>Ga0325410_1002491_pt1 | contig 20669 bp, 11 predicted proteins | sample PopdelMetagenome_16_FD_206182 | JGI IMG/M metagenome (GOLD analysis project Ga0325410, IMG submission 206182) | Populus deltoides microbial communities from Bellville, Georgia, United States - Xylem-PdIQD-R3 | ecosystem: Host-associated > Plants > Phyllosphere > Stem > Wood/Secondary xylem... | reverse complement strand
CAGTATTAATGTTCTTACAGTTTACATCTATACAGAAGATTATAAACTATTCGTGATGGAATACAGAACGAATGATTGCACACAGAAAGCGGGAGTATTGACAATAGAGGTCGTGTTTTCTGTAAATTCCATGTTTTGTTCGAGGCATATACAGGATGAAATTGCGTGCGATGCTTCGATCCTTATTTTGCATGAACAACTATTCAATATACTCGGAAATGTTAGTTCTCTCTCTGGGGCTCACTTAAATTGAGATTAATATAGAGAAACAAGAAATGTTTATCATCTGTGGGTTAATTACTTTACTAATTACATGTCAGGTAGCGGTTACTTTTAACCTAGCAATTTCCTTGTTAATTTCTCAACCACCCAGTTGTAAAATAGAAAAAGAAGAAGATCGCCCTTTCTTCAAATAAACCTGGCTCTTCTTTGACTTGCCTGCCTTCTGACTTCAATGTCCACAATAATCTCACCCAAAAAGCCGAGCACGCACATAAAGGGAAGCATAGAGAAAAAGGAGAATAGAGAACAAATCGCGGTTGATACCAAACAAGTCTGATCAATTCTACAATACTATCAGAAAACTGCAGACAGGCTATACGTGAAGGGGGTTCAAAAAAGGCATAGAGGAATGCTACTCGTTAGTGTTAGAAGACTGAAGTCATATGTAGGCTATAACAGCAAGATTTGTATTTCATAACTTTATGTACCAGCTATCCAATTGAGGAACTAAAGATATTATCAGTAAAAGGTATAGGAGGAGTCTAATTGTCAACTGCATTGAAGATGTTGAGGAGAGCGAGGAATAGATTGATAATATCCAGATAGAGGTTGATTGCTGCTGAGATGTACTCGTCATAGCTGAAACGCTTGATCAAGTTGCCAGTGTCATAAACGATGAAACCAGAGAATACGATCGCTCCCAAGCAACCATATATCATCAGTGACCACTTTCCAAGAGGGAAAAGGAACTGCATTGCAATGTATTCGTTTAAAGGCAAACAAAAGAGAAAAACAAAAGAGGCAGAGGAGATGAAGGTTATAAATCCAAAAGCCCTGAATGCATACCTGAATCAACCCAAAAACAATAAGGACTAAGACAGCACTAAATAAAAAGGGTCCGAGGAAGCTGAAATCTTGGCCTCTTTTCGCAGCCCAGAAGGTATAGAGAGTTAGACCAACAACCACAACACTTGTCAGAATTGCTGCCTCCAAAACAATCCTACCTGTTAATAACAAACTCATGAAAAAACCATTAATTATTTGCTTTTTAACTTAATATAATTGTTATTAAGCACCTTGAACAGACACTTGGCATGGACCATCAAATATAAAAAGCATGGGTCAGCAATTGTTCGCAATTTTCAGAATTTTTTCCGGAGTAGCAACTCTATACCTGACCGTTTTGGAGTCAAAATTTAAGGCCATGAGAAATTAGCAATCCTGAATGATCTAATGCTTTCAATGTGACAGACAGAGAGGCCAGTCAGCACTCAGATAACAGATATCAAAGTTTTTAAGCATTACCACTAGTTATGTCGGGAGACATTGGTGTCCAACCTGTACCCATTTAGACTGCTCTTCGTCATCGTCTCTTATATTTTGGCAAATAGCTAGCTAGGTATTTGATATATGGATCTCACATTGCCGCAAGAATATAAGGGGGAGGGGGGGGGGGGGGGATTTAACACAACAAAGCAACTATTTTCAAAGATAATCTGTTGCCTGGCAAAATCATCTTGACCTAAACAATCAGTCAGTCCTGGGATAGAGGTTGCTACTACTTATATATGCACTCATGCTCCCTAGATATGTCAAACTCCTTTCAACCATGCATGCATTGCTTCACTATTACCGTGAATTAACAAACTTTCTAAAAATCCAACATTCACAAATACAATGCCCTTAAACATCCATTTAATCTTCCATTGATAAATAGGGGAAATCATGAAAAAAAAATTAATTAATAAGCAAGCACACAAATATTCTGAATATAGTATGACTAACACATTCGACCGTGGCAATTGTAATACATGCAGCATCCTGATTCTACATTTATGATTCTCTGATTCTTGCCACAAACAGCAGGAGCAGACACACCCTGAACGTCCAATAGCTTGATAAAAATAAAATATAGGACCAAAATCAAAGCATAAGAATCTAATTAAGATAATAACTCCAACGAGCACAGAAACAAAACCACAGACCCCTATGTTGGGGATCGAAATGGAAATGGAAAAGGATCAAAGAAAATCAATAACAACAATGTGAAAAACTCGAAAAAACCTCCTAACTTCCAATGTGCCTACCTGTATCGACGAGACACGCAGAGGTAATTAAATAAATCACCAATTAATTTATGATGTCCTAATATACAACATGCCTTTCCTAAACAGTGAAATTAGATCACTAATTTCTGTATTTCACGTGTCCTTCGATTGATTTCTTCAATGAGCTAGCTAGCATTTTCTCTAGATAAAACGTTTCAATGAAACATGTGCAGTCATAAACCTCGATCCGTTCGGTTGCAAAATAAAACTTTATTTTGCATTTTACTTGCTCAATTAAAGTAGAGAGATTAATTACGGGTTTCGAATTTTCAGTCACACAAACAAATTAAAACCCACGCAATTACCCAAAAAATAACTCTATAATATAATGGGGGTACTGCAATTATACCTTTTGTGAGAGCACAAGAAAGACCAACGGCAAACGCAATGCAAATAGTGAACAGCGCCATAAAAAAATAGTTCCATGGGTGACGCTTGGAATAAACATGCAATGGCCAAAGCACTGCATTAATAGCAACAAAAACCATTCACGAAAAAATACCCCACAGTTTCATTAGTAAAAAATCACAGAAATAATTCTACAAAAAAAAAACCCAAATAAATAAAACCCATAAAGACAAAATATAGAAAGAAGAACGAGAAGGAAAAAGGACATACGTATGAGGGTAAGGATGAGGGAGACGATGTAGATGGCAAGGCCAGGTGTGGTATGGAGAATGAAGCGAGGGATTGGAGGGACAAAGACGACGGTGGCGGCAACACCAACCGTGAGAAGCAATTGCATGGCAAGTATTATGTAAACTTTCCTGATAAAGGCCCAACGTAACTGCGGTGGCTCTTGCATCATTGGATACAGTTGATTACTTATACCAGCCTCCATGTCAAATCCTTTCTTATTGTTAGATTCCATTTTGCGTTATTGTTTAGGGTTGGTTTCTAAGCAATGCAGAAGGTGGTGAAGGAACAGGGATTTGGTTTATTAGGGTTTTTTCATATATTTATTTGTGAACTTCGGATTTTATAGAGGGGAGTTGTTTGCTTGTTAGTTAAATTCGTTCTCTCGGTCGCTTCACGCGTTGCGATTTTGACGGATAGGATGAGAGGGGAGAGGCGGTTTTTCAGTTGAGTTTGCACGCGGAGGAAAATATTTATTTTTGGTGTTAATTAATATTGTTATTATTATCATTTTATTTTGCTAAGCGAAGTAAAGTAAAGTATTTGACACACAATTATTAGGTTAAGTCTGCTTATTTTTAAAGGGGAGAGAAGTTCAAAGTTATTTTTATTAAGCTTTTCTTCTATATATTTTCGTGCGTTGGAGAGGTTTTTTTTTTTAAAAAAAATAAGAGGCTATTTTTTTTAATATCTTAGAAAATCAGAGGCTCGAGTTATTTATTAATTACATCTTATTAAATTTCATTTGTGTAAGGGGCAAGGACCCTTATTATATATTTAAAGTCCAAATACGGAATTAAAAAAAAAATCATTGTTGATATATAGACTCAAGTGAATAGAGTCATTCAATGAAATCTTTTAAAATATTTAAGAAATATTTTTTATTAATTTTTATATATGTCTAACAAATAGAGCTTTGATCAATATTTATTTTATATTTGAGGGTTTTTTTTGTTAAGTGAAAACAATTTTATTTTATAAAATATAATTGATAAATATATTGTGAAAATCTGAGATTCTTGCTGAAGCTTTCTATGTACTCTGGTTAGCTGTGGATGATACACAAGTCCTGACGCCACTTTGTCCAAAATGGCCCATGACGTTCTCCGCCCAACACAGAAAAACTAGGTGGGCCTTAAGCCCACTAGGAAAAAGACTCGACCCCCAAGTGGAGTGTCCAATAGCAGGTGACAGACAGGACTCTTTTCTCAATTCTCATAGAACGAAGGCCATAAAAAGCCCACGCAAACAGCTTATCTCTTGACACTCGAAACTACATGCAAAAGGTTCAGAGAGAGAGGTGGCCTAAGACAGTGGCCATGTCTTCCTCTTCAGTTCTTGCAACTGTTACTACTAATGTGTTTGTGGTTGGGAAGTGCACAACAGTGGCTCGAAAAGTAGAATCAACAACTACATGCAGTGCCGGAAATACTTCACCTCTACTTCCAGTTACACCTCGAAGCCACTCTTCAACAAGTTTTTAGTTTTTCTTTTCAGTATTCTGAAAATTGATTTTAGAATGGGTTAGAGATTAATATAAAATTATTTTTGAGATTTTATCTGATAATTTAAGTTTTTAGATTGAAATATTTTTTTGACATGGTATCAAAATTTTATTGGTCAAGTGAACATGCGTAAAATAATATGAGCTTAAATAAGTTTCAAGATAAAAAATTTTTCACTAGAATGGATGTGTTAAAGAGTAATATTAGAATTTCACTTGAAAATATGTGTTAAATAATATGGACATATACAAACTTTAAGTTTAGAAGCGTTTTACTTAAAGGAATGTCTTAAAAAATAATATAAAACTTCAAGTTTTTAGATTAAAATATTCCTTTATAAACAGAAATTATATAATTTTTTTGTATTTTATTTGCGTTGATTTTAAGAAATTTTCAATGAAGTATTTTTATCCATATTTTATTATGAATTCCATCCAAATTATACTTATTGTAAGAAAATTACGTTGGTTCGCAGGGAATGTTTATGGTAAGAAATTTTAACGCAATGATCCGAGAAAAAAAAATTTAGTTGGAGGCAAAATTGAATGATTTGAATTTCGTTAAAATTTTGTATCATAAGGATATTGGATTTTCTGTTCTATATCCCCGTACCTGGGCGACTCATGTTTTGCTTTCTTTCTCTTGGATGGGTTGGTTAAGGCGCATGGTTAGGAGAAAGGTAGAATCCAATTTCCTAAAGTACCTTGTCAAAATGTTGTATATTTTGCCCAACAATCTCTCATAAAATGAAAACCATAATTTAGATACTTAGAATCCACATATATATATATGTCAAGGTTTGGTCATTTGTGTTCGTGACCAGAAGCAACCAGAGCGGCAAAAGGAAGTGAAAACGATTTAATTTGAACTATGACTACTTGGTTGCTCATTGCATCTTTCTTCTCTACACTTGACAGTTATATCTTGTGGCTGGACAGATTGACATAAATCTGTGGCTGCAACCACAATTTGGCCATGTCAAACCAGATTTTAAGCAGGCTAGGCCCTGTAGGTCATAGGCGAGGTGGCAAGACAGCTTTTGCGTTAGCACTAGACAAAGCAGACCCGGTTAATGGAAAGGATAAAGGGAAACAAACCCCACCACCAGTACTCGCATATGTTCCTCGTTCGTTGGGTCTTGATATGGCAGTTATGGTCATTGGTTCTGGCTTGGGTGAGCTGAAGAGGAACCCTTTGTTTCCCTCCTGGTTCGCCTAAGGGTGCTAACCATGAGGATTTCTTTTACAGAAAGTGAAGGACCGGGCGGCTAGTTACTTTGTTGTTAAGGATTATGGGCATCTTGATATGCTTGATGATGATACGAAAGGACTTGGAGGAGAAGCTACGAGGAAGTCCAGGGACCCCATGATCGAGGAGATTCATTGGAGGGGCTGTTGTTGCATTTATGAAAGCATACTTGGGAGCTGCAAACCGTTGAATTATTTCTCTGAATTTATGAATGTTGACAAGCTGTTCTGTAAGGATAATAATGATGTTGACATTTTATTGCATATTATATAGAATTTACTATGAATTTTTATGGGCTTTAATTTGCATGTGTCGGCCTTCAATTTTGTGCTATTTAGGTCAGCAACAAATTAATTTCAGGGAGTCCAGGCTAGTACCAATAGCACCGGGTGCTTTTACTATAAAAAAATAATATTTTATTGTATTTTTTATTTAAAAATATATTAAAATAATATTTTTTAAAAATCATTTTTAACATTACTATATTAAAACAATTTGAAAACATAATAAATAAAAAATTAAAATTTGGTGTTTGTGTTAACACACAATTTTCAGAATTTTCAGAATAAAATTTTATATTAACTTACAGCTTTCTAACTATAAAACATAATAAATGGACTAAAAGATCTTGTTCGCAGAAGATTGGTGTGAACAAGCTTTGTATCAGCCTCAGGTTTTATTTGTTTCTGTGGAATGGTTTGTGTTTTACTCTAATAATATTAGTTAATCAACACACTTTTTTTATTTTTTATTTTAAAATCAGCACAGCTGAAGACTCTCTATTTAAGTTTTAGTTAAAAAACGCCAAAATTTATAAATTTTTATTTAATTTATTTTTAAAATCACGACCACAAAAAAAAACACTTAATATATTAGACAGTTATCATATAATTATTTTTACTATGAGATATATTCATATTATTAGGTTTTTCATTATATATATTACATAAAAGATGTAACACTTCGTGTTAAATATATATTCTCAACGTATCCATAGCGTCTAATCAAGAAAACTAGATAGCAAAGAATTTTGTATTTCTCTTTAAAATTTGAAAAGCATGTTTAATTACCGTATTAATTTAATCTAAAAAATTAAATTTTAAAATATAATTTATATTATTCTCTAATATAAATATTTAAATAAATATTATTTGAATTTGAAACTTGAATATACTCATATTATTTTGTATTTAATTTTTATTAAATAAATAAAAATAATAAAATTTAAACCAGTAATTAAGATTCTAATATTATATTAAATAATTATTTTATTTAAATAGTATAAACTATTATATAAAATATTAAAATATAATAGGATAGAATGTAGAAGTGCCGGTATAACTAAAATACAAAAAGCATCAATTAAGTTTTTTCTTTTAAAATATGGAACAATTATGGAGCCTAGTCTTGCTGCTACACCACCACCTAAGTCTACCGGCAACCCCAGCAACTATGTCAAATCAAATATCACTTCAAAATCATCTCTCTTTATCTTGCTTTGATCTCTCGCAGAGAACCCGAAGTTAAGTGGAGGTGCTGAAGGAAATGGGCATGCTGTACTGGCCAGACGTCCTTGGGGATTTGAACACGTTCTGGAGCCACTAGGCCAACCCTCTCCCGTCCTCTTCTTTAGCTTCCTCACCCAATACGCCAAGTAAACCTACTTTTTATATGGAAACAGGAGTTTTTTTTTCTTTTTTTTTAATGTCATAGTAGAAAAAATTAAAAAAAATACTATATAGTTAAAGAAACATTTTGAAAAATAGCATGTTTTTAAAATTGGTTGCACTTTTAGTTGTATCGCAATCAATAAAAATGTTTACAATTAAGCTCCTTCGTGTTTGTTACCATGAACAATATTTAAAAAAAAACTCCATAACAAGTCAAAAAAACTATCATAATACCAAACCAACTATTTTTTAATATACATATACATTTTAGAGTAATAAATAAATTAGTGGCCCACAACATACCGTGGGTCAGACCAAAACATTTTTCAACACGAGAAAAAATAGGAAAGAGACAACAACATTTCTAGAGAAGCAAGAAAAATCCGTGAGTCAAGTTATTGATTTTATTGGATTCAATCACTTGGTTAATTTAATAATATAATTTAAAAAATAGGTAACAATGGATAAACTAGAGAAAAAAATTAACTCTAGTCAAGCTTAGTTATTCTGTAAAACTCGTAACCCAGCAAATGAAATCAAGATAAGCATATAAAAAGAATGTAATAAGAAGATCAATTGTAAAAAGGAATCTAAAAAAACTTAAATCAACCTAGACTAATATTTCAAACCATGACCCGAGTCCTGAGACCGGAATCATCTTATAAGAAGAAGCAAACTCAAAATAATCATTAAGTCAAATCTAGATTAACAAAATCTTAATTAGTAAAATTATAAGATATGAAATAGGAAAAGAAAGTTCTAAAAAAAAAAATAGCAATTAAAAAATTAAAAATTAAATATGATATAAAAATAGAATAAAATACTAGGGGTGTAATTGGAAAGGTAGTTCAATAAAAAAAATGATATAAAATATCGAGAAATGTGATTGAAAAAATAAGTTAACTAAGAGAATGATTATAAAAAAACAACAATAAAAAAGATTCGGGATCAAATCTGAAAAGTGAAAATGTGAAAGAAATATTAAATTGAAAAAAAAAATAATTACATATATTGTTTAAAATAAACGAAATAAAAAAAAAATCAAAATACTACTCTAGAAAGAAGGAGAGAGGAAAGAAGTAAAAAAAAAAAAAAACAATTAAAGTACAATTATGTTAAATCTACAAAGGTAAAATTCTCATTTTACTATTCGAATCAATTATTTCAATGAGTTTAGAGGCACAGTAAAAAACTCTACAGTGCCGTTGTGGTTACTTTTAATTATATAATGTCAGGTGTCGTGATCAGAGTCGTCAGACAGAGGAACAAGACCTCGTGTACAAACTTTAGTGGTATTCCGTGATAACTTCTAAACAACAATACCATCCATCTGATTGATTGATTTAAACGGCAGCAGCGGGGGCCAATTAAAGCAAGACCTGGAGAGGCTTTTCCTTTCACCTTCCCTCTTTTTCCTCGTTTCTTACCTTCTTTAACAGACGATGTTGCCACGTGCAACGAAACGGAAGAGGGCTCCCGTTCCTCTCTCTTGGTTTCAAATTAACGATACTTCTCCTCAGTTTTAAATTCCACCCTCTCCAGAGGTAGATTTGATGCAGAAATTTAAAAGTTCTATTCATTTCAAATTTAAAATTTCAGTATAATCCCAAGAATTTATACATTATTCTTAACAAATATATATACATGACATTGATACTGGCAGTTATGTCAAGTTAAATATTGTAAAGCCTGAAGTCGACTTGTTTGGGCGCTTATATGAATGTGCTCGGAATTATCACCGGAAGTAATGTAAACAGTAATGCTAGAACAGAAGAAAACTACGGCGGAGACGTTGGCGGTCCTCGTGAATTTTAGATTTTGATTCCCTCATACAGGGAGTGAAAAACTTTAAAAATCAGAAGGAAACAACTTTTATGCATGTCATCTAAACGAAGTACGTACAATCTGGGAAGAACCTAGCTATGCCAGTATTCTTTTGCTGCAAAGAAGCAACAGCAGATGGTGTGTGGTGGGGTCTTCCATCTACAATTTACACCATAGCCAAACGTGAAAACGAAGCTTGGATGGGTTGATATTTCGAAACAGGAAATATTTTCGAAGACCTACAGGTGAACTTGGGAATCAAACTGTCCTCTGGTCAATGAACATTCCACGCGCAAGGTAATTCTCAGGGCTCTTCATTGCAGGATCATCACGGCATATATACAGGTTCAGTGGCAAAAAAAATTCACTACTAGTGTAAAATCTTCACTCCAGGTAAGTCTGCAAAAGAGTAAATAAAAGGCATGAAACGAGGAGCTTCGGGATTATATTGTTGAGAAATTGAAATAGTGACAATCGTTTAGTGGTTTTTTTTTTCTCTTTCTATTTTTGGATGGGCTACTTCGCTTGAGAGGTTCATCATCAGTTTTTTTTCTTTTTTTTTCTTCGATGATGCATGAAAATATAATAACAATTATTTTTTAAAATATTTTTTATTAAATAACATATCAAAATAATATTTATTTTTTATTTTTAACATCACGTTAATTTAGAACACAATCCTCTTCATCGTTTTCATCATGACAAGTTTTGTTTTCTCATTGCATACAATTTCGTAACAGTGAGAGTACATTATAAACATTATTAATATTATTCCCTTATCATATATATTGCATCTAAGCATTTACAAAGAATAAACTGAGTTTTGAAGGCCTAGTTGTGACTATTAACTGGTATTTGTGCAGTAAAATAAACGCAAGGGTCAGTCACCATTTTTATATCGAATGATATAAATTATATTTTAAAATATTTGTTTATCAGATTAAATTATTAGGTTAAATTTTTTTTGATATGATATGATATGATAAGAGTCTTTTTAACTAAAAAGTCATTAATTTAAATCTTAATATCTTATTTTATTTGATAAAAAATATATTAATTTTATTATATTTAATAAAAATAATGTTAGAGAATAATAAAATTTATATTTTAAATAATTAATTAGAGCCATCCTACTTAGAATGAAGAATCTCATGAATTATTTAATTTCAGAGCCCATAAAATTAATTAAAATACATATAAACTGACCCGAATATTTATATTAATTAAAAAAATTCTAAAGCACTGTTTTGTAATCCAATATATAACGCACGAGCCTTTCATAAATCAACAAAACAGAAAGGAGTGAATTCTTTTCTAGTCCCTGGTGTTTGAATTAAATTATAATAAGCCACTTCATTTTTTAAAACTTATAATTCAATCCTTTAACTCACATGATAATATCAACGGATTAATTATTAATTTAGAAGCTGCATCAGTTGTCAAGTAAAACAGATGAAATCTGATTGATTTCCTCGAAATCATCATTCCCTAGTCACTTCCATTCGCACCATTTTAAGCAAATCCCAGTACATCATTCCTTCATTTCACTGAACATCTACGCCAGAGGAATAATATACACTGACCAGTTCAATTAATTCCTTAATGGATACCAACATCTATCAAACACAAAGAACTACATCTGACATCAATTAATGTATGTAATTGATTAGCTTAATTCCTTGGTGAAAAATTAATGAAAGATCTCTGTCACCATCCTCATCCCAAGGTGAGAGAATTTGGAGATTCAGAAAGGGTTGTTTTTGCGCACAAATCAGGAAATTATCCAACAAAATAAAAACAATTCTCCGATTAACATAGCAAAAAGTTTAGTTAAAATAATATGTTTTCATCTTATCTGACTTAAAAAACACATTTACTAAAAGATTTTATTTTTATGCGCGACAATTTATCGCATTTGAAAATATTAATATTTACTTAAATATCATGCTTATAAAATATAATAAAATGAAATTTTAATTATTTAGCTTAATTAATCAACCGATTCATAATAATTAGTGAAATCAGTAGACTGATTCTAAAAATAATAATAAAAAATCATAAAATTGCTAAAATTAAAAGGTCTCAACAAGATTTTTATTATCGAAAGATCTAACGGTCCATATAACATCACAGTAGTTTTTACAAGAAAATAGCTTTTAAAAACTCCTATAAATATTTGAGTGCAAATCAAAGATTATGATCTTTTTAGTTGTTATACTAGTCTTGTGTGACCATCTCTTTTCTTGAGCTTTAACCATGTCTCATTGATCCATAAATATATTTGTTCAACCATTCACATAATCTGTTTGAGGAAAATCCTCATTTAATTATAGCAGATCCATTCTTAATTGCTTAGAATCATCCGTTATCGTAAGTTCGACTATATCATTAACTTTGAAAAACAAAAAACAAATATTATGTAAATAATAATTTTTTAAAATTTTAATTAAAGTCTAGTTTTAAGCCTACAAGTTGATGAAAAATATAGGTTTACACAACTAGATCCAACTAGTCAACCAATTAAACTGGATGTTGGAGTTGTCTTAATACATTTCAGAAGAATAATATTTACTTAAATGACACTATTATTAAGCATGAAAGTTATCTTGTTGTGATTGGAAATAATAACAATTTAATAAATATCACGCATTAAAAATATAATAAAATAAAAAATATACTATTTTATTAAATCTTTCTTAAATAGTGTAGTCAACCAAATTTTTTAAGAAATTAATTATACCAATTTTAAGTTAAAAATACCCGGATTTTACACATAAATTGAACTTTCATGTACAAAACCATACGAATTGAAAAGACAGAAAGAAAAGACACTTCATGGAGAGAAATTAATGTTGTTGCATCTCTCCAGAGCAAAAGAGATCATGTCTTTTTTATAAAAAAAATTAGCACAGGAAAAAAAACACTTCTTAACATTTATTTAGAAAAACAATATAATGTTTTAAAATTTATTTAAAAAAGTAATATAGTTTAACAAATAACACTTGTAAATTGCTAGTCATCGTCATCCGCTACTCTTTTTAAAAAATAAATTAAATTCAAACTCTATTCTAATACAATAAAAAAAACAATTAAAATCAAACCATATTAATTCTTGTACAAACTCTACAGCTAAAAAAGATAAATGCTATGTTCTTATACAGACTATGCAATATAAAAGTAGATGTTTTATTCTTATACAAAATCTGAATGAAGTTTTCAATCTACCCAATTTGTTTTTTTTTTTTTAAATTTTACTGATTTTAATTATTATTAATAAATGTTTTTTCACTAAAAAGATAGATGCATAAAAATATAACACTTATTCTTGTTTATATAGGAATAGAAAACTTATTGTATAAGAACATGGTTTGATTTATTTTTTAAATTAATTTTTTTTAAGAGAGTACTCACATAGACATATGTACACACAGTATTCGCAATTATTAAGTTTTGATCCGTGTTGTTGTTGTTTCACGGTGCTCTGCACAGAAAAACACGAGATCATGGAAGAGAGAAGCGAGAGGGGTCGTAAGATTGCAGAGAAATTAATGAAAATAAACAAGCGGGTGCCCTATATTTTCTCTTACATTCTTCCGATTCTTCAAGCTAGCCTAGTAATTATCTACATCCTATAATTTTGTTGTTTTCATTTCCACACACATGTCCCTTCCTCCAATCTCCACATGGCACTATGATCATATCTACTTCCTAGCTAGAAGAAACACTACAATGAAATGCAAATATATACGGTATGTACACAGAAGCTTGGTTAGCTAGCTAAGAAACATTAAATGCAAATCCTTCATAAGGATAGGCTTCTCAGACATGGTAGTGAAATATCGCGATTCATCAGTACAAATAAAAGGGGGGGAAGCAATAAATTAGGCGTTGCAACTACTCTTCCTATGAAGAAGCTCATCTTACAGCTTTTCTACATAAATATTCCAAAATGTCTAATAATTAATAAGCATCTTAATTACAGCTCTTCTACTTAATTCCAAGATGTCTGATAATTAATAAGCTTTCATCAGTGCAAGTTAAAAGAAGATAAAAACAAAGAAAAGATCATTAATTAACAAGAGAGAGGGCAAGGGTAAAAGATCCCTCTTGGCAATCTCAACCCCACAACAACTTTCATTCCCAAAGCTCTCTGTCCAATGGGCAAAATCATAATATAAACACATAAAAGCACCCACCTCCATAGCCAGCCAATGGAAGCTACGTTACTAAGATAGTAACATTAACAAAAGAGAGTCATTTCTTTCGTTGTATTTGCTTTTAATTTGTACTTCTTGCTTTTATCTTTAAGGCATAAATAGCTCGTTGCCACACTTACATCTCCAAGCCTCTGGATAATACTCTAATGGCATACTCAAACCAGGTTGAATTGCCACGTGAACTGCTTTACATGGCGAGCACTTTCCACACTTGGATCTACATGAAGGTGGTGAAGAACCTGGTCCACCGAGTCGCTTCTGAGTCAGAACTCGCTGAAAAGCCCTTAGCCCACCCCCCTTTCCCCTCTCCTCCCCTCCCTGCTGAAGTGCTCCACTACCTGTATATCAAAGAAAAAGGGTACCCAATTCTACCAAGTTATCATTAAGTTTTCAAAGTCTAGAACTTGATTTTAGGGAGTGATAATTACCTAGTTGGGAGAGTGTGGTAGCTGGGGCAGATAAAAATAAAAGAAAAGTGAAGAATGTGAGTGTTGATAAGAAGTGGTGACGGTGGCGTAGTAGGGTCATCGCCGAGGTGGAGATGCTGCAACTTAGAAACCAAAGTGTGTGTGTCGGTTTAGATGTTGCAGGTGTGGAGTCTTAATGCTAAGAAAGGGCTTCTGCTATTATTGCAGAAGATTTGCGTGTGGGAACGATTAGTCCAAGTCAAAGACATATACCGAAAAGATTAGATAAAGTGAGAAACATGAGAGAGTTTTGTTTCATTGCTTGGCCAAGGGGTGGGAGTGGGTGTGATCTGTTAGTCTCTGAATGGTCGTGACATAGTATTAGAATCCATGTTACGTTGTTTTATTTACATAAAATGCCACTTATTTGGGAAACGGTAAATTCAAAATGTATGGCGACACTCTGTATTATTTTTTACTGCCCAGTGCTGAGTTTAGCCGAAAAATCACTTCTCAACTCAGGGGATACAGCTGGAGTGAGCTCCTTTTGTTGATAAACGTTAGTGTTATATGATTATATCAACTTCTCTATCCTCGGATGACCTAAATGAGGACGTTGTCGATCCATGCTAAATTATGAGGGAAAGGCTGGACGAAAGAACTGTTTTAATGCACCAAACCATTTTAATGAGAATTAATTCGGATCGAATTTAGGTGTTTTTAACATTTCAAATCACACTTGTGCGCTGAGAAGTTGAAAATGGAAGGATTAAAATTTATTCAGTGTAAATGTACTTCGATATTTTCATGGAAAATTGAGAAAAAAGAAAGAAGGTCATGGGTTCAAACTTAAATCTGGGTCTATTCGTAAAAGTGGAGTGCGAGAACTAAGCTTAATCCGGAAAATAAGTATAAAAGGTAATATTAAAATTTCCATAAGAAGGGGATGTTCAGGTTGATGGCAACAGCACCCGTGTGGTTGCGTAAGTGTGTGAGTAGAGGGAGTGCTGTCTCGTACAGGACAAAAGACATGTTTGGAAGTGTTATTTCCATAGTTTTTTAAAATATTTTTTATTTATAAATTATTAAAATAATTTTTTATTTTTTAAAAATTATATTGGATATTAACATATTAAAATAATTTAAAAGTACTAAAAAATTATTAATTAAAAAAATAAAAATAATTTAAATTTTTTAAAAATACTTTTAAAACACAAAAATAAATATCAAACTTCTCAGTCAAAGCTCAAGCCTCTCCCTACTCACTATTAAACCGTCTCTCTCGCTCTCCTCTCCCCGCCTCAGAAACCCTTTATTTTATCTTTCTCGAGAAGAGACAGGGGAGAGTATATTACAGTACAGATGGCTAATAAATATGGGATGGGGCCCAGGAAGCAGAGTGTGGGATCCCCACAAGACCCAACAGCATACAACAACGGTGTTCTGTTTTTTGATGACATTATTGTCGGGGTAAAATTATTGAGAAGGTAAGGCGAGGCCAGTTTTGATTAAATGAACCCACCCCCATGAACTTTCTGTAAGTGCGGGCCTAAACCTTGCAGCTGAGTTTTGGTATTTCCAGTGTCACTCTCAGCTCACTGATCAGTCATCAATGGCGAGGGGGGCTTCAGGTTCGGTAGCATTTAACGCTCAAGGTCAAGGCAGGTTCAGGACTTACAAATGACTGGCTAGAAGTCAGGTTTCTGGTTAGGGTCTCATCAAGCAAGCTTACAAGGTCAACATACCAAATAGTAACTTGGAAAAGCATGGAAGAAAATAGTAAAACCAGGGAACTGTTGCAAAACATGTGGGCTCTGTTTTTTAATTTTATTTTAAATCTACTTGTTCTAGTTGTGGAACGAAAAATAAGACATTTTAATATATAGAATCTACAGGCTAAATCATAGGCCTGAAGGCAACTGGAAGTGGGCGCTCTTTAATGACCCTGTGAAGGCTCTCGCGGATCATAGCTTGAGAACAGCTTGGTGATGAACAGTGGACCTACCACCTGGACAAGCATGGCAGCAAGCAACCATTAGCTTTTTAGACATTAGATTTGATACATCGGGTTTAGAACATGGAAAGGGACACTTCATGCTCGGGTACTATATAGTATCCATGCTACCATATAAGCAAAGGGATTCTGCAAATCCTTTTAGCCTGTTTATCTGTGTCTTGGTACAATTTTGGGCAAGAATTTGAAGGAATTTTGTAGCTTGCGCTTTTCCTTTTCGTTTTGGGCTTATGGATGATCGAGAACCCACCATACAACATTTTGAATTGCGGGCCTCGTATGAAGGCCAGAATTTATTCGATATCAACTCACCATCTATCACTGCTTTCCCATATTCTAGACTGGCAGAGCCCAATAAATTGCACTATGCACATCCACGTATTTTGGGGCACCGCAATCACCAATGGTAGTTTTATATATACACACACACACAAATAACAAGTTGGTTGATTGTATGGCCAGGATAGTTCATTGCTACTGGAAAGCATGTCTCGGTTCCGATAACGTTATGTCATAGCTCGTGATCGATGGTAACCACATGCGCTCTGCCCTATGGCTTGTCTCTAATACCAAATGAACTCCAAGTCTTTATAAATACTGTGTTTGAATTAAGGTGCATCGAAAAAAATGATATTTGAACTCTAGAATTACTTTTTTTATATATTATTTTAGAGCATCGCTATATTTACATTGTGCAGGTACACTGTGCGCGCAGGTCCTATAAACATGGAATTATTATACTATGAATCACATTATACATATAGAATGTAGCACTAGAATACATTATCTTTTATGTTTTTTAGTTAGAAGTGCTTTGCACTTAGACCCAAGAACATTCGAGTTTGGTTTGGTAGCCACATCCAAGGATATTAAATGTGGCTTCTCAGCCAAATCCAAAACTCTTGGATACAACGCTTTATACTCTTTTTATTTGTTTTATATTTAAAAAAAATTATTATTGATCCGTTGCAAAGTGTAAACCAATATGTTAGTAAACTTCATAGAGTGTGTCCATTTCACATTTTACTTTAACAATAGACACAAATGGTGGATTGCTATAATGAAATGACTATTTTGTTATTGAGTAACAAAAACGAGAGTCTTGGTTGTGGGGGTAATTTGGTATTTTTCGGTGACTCATTAGTCATTAAAAAATTATTCAGGGTCTGAGTTTTTTCTGATTTTTTGCACAATAAGATTATGCTTCTACCCTTAGAGTTAACAAAATTTAGAGTTACTGACCAAGGTTTTTTTCATCTCTTCACAAGCTTTAGAACAATAAAAATATTTCTTTACACTATAAGTGCTGATGACTAAGATCTTTTTTATTTTTTTCTCCTTCTGGGCTACGATTAAAATATATATTTGCTTTCAGAAAAGACAAAAAATAAAGCATGCATTTAAGAGTGTTTTTATCCTTTTACATGAGCTTATTTGTAATTTCTAGGGTTACGAAGGGCGTCTTTGTATTTTTCTGTTGAACTTTTAATTTTTAATTTTGAAAAGTTGTTGGCACTTATTCATTATGCATTAACATGTGAATGAGGCGAAATGTATGGCGCTACTCGGTGGTCAAATAGCCTTCTGCCATATTCTTAGAAGTACCACTGCATCCTTTTTCTCCAGGTATGACACATGATGACAAATGATAGGTGGTTTATTATAGGTGGTCTTTTTTTTTTCCATGTCATTCTTTTCTTTATTTTTTAGAGGACGTACATGTCTATCATTTTTTTTTTGTTTTTCAATTATTGTTTTTATATAAAAGTTTTTTTTATGTTTTCAATTTAGTCCTTAAAATTATAATTTGTCATATATTAATTTTTCCAATTTGCTTCTTATTTTTTCTTATTTCTGATTTTTTTCCATGGATCTTTTGTTGAAATTCCTTTTTTTTCAGTTTCATTATTCAATAAAAAGTTTATGTTGTTTAATTTGTTATTTTTAGCCATCGTTCTTTTGATTTTTTGTTTTGTTAAAGTTTATTCTTTTCAATTTAACCATCTACTTTAAAAAAAAATTATGCGCTTTAAGTTATTTTTTATTATGATTCTCTCCCTCATCTTTTAATTATATTTTTTTGTGTGTGATTGAATTTTTTCTAAGTTTCATCCTTCAACGTCTGATTTATTTGGGATTGGGCTTCATGGTTTTTTTATTTGTCATGCTTTTAATTTAATGGCATAAGTCACAAGTTTTAAGTGTATGAATCCTTTTTTCCCTCATTTTCTTTTATAATTTTATGATTTTACACTATTTTTTAATAATAAAAAATTAGTTTGTTGGTTATCTTCAATTTCTTTTCTATTTGTTTATTTTGGTCTCATAATCTAGAGTACGAGTTTTGCAAGTTCTTTTTAGATATAGTTTTTAAAATTTTTAAAAAAATTGTTTTAATTTGTTTTGTATTTATTTTTTGAAGAATTTTCATTTTATTTTATATAGATAAGCTTCATTTTATAAAAAATAGTTATTTTGAAATAATATTTCTAATATGTTCAGCCTTGCATAAAATATTTATTTTAATTTATTTTATTTACCTAGTTTCATATATGATTCTATTTTTATTATCTTTTATTGATTTTAAAAATAGCTAGCTAGTTTAGGGGCTATTGAAAAATAGCATTTTTAAAAAAATTAATTTTTTTTATTTAAATTTAATTTTTTTTATTTTTAAATTATTTTAATATGTTAATATAAAAATAATTTTTAAACACTATCACAAGACAACGACACGAGCATAGCATTTGTACAGGTAATCTTGAAACGGCTGATTCCTTCGTCAGCTACTGGACTTGCTGCACGTGTAAACGAGGAAAATATAAATATTTAAAAATGAATTAAAATAATATTTTTTATTTTTAAAATTTATTTTTAATATCACTACATTCAAAATAACCTAAAAATATCAAAAATTTATTAATTAAAAAAATAAAATAAAATAAAATAATTTTAATTTTAATTTTTTTAAAATATTTTTAAAATAAAAAAATAAAACAAACCGGTAAAGTGTAAGGAAATTTTAGGGCTGAGCACAGAATCCTCCCAAGCTCGCATCGGTCTTTTGAATCGCATACGCCCCCTATCATGAACAATCAAATATCAAGCCAGCTTTATGTTAATGTTAGAATACGTATATGTGTTTCCTTTTGGTATTATTATACATGTTTGATTTTTTATTATTTCTATTTGAGCGTATATTTTTTTCTACTTGACTGTATAGATTTTTAATCTTTCTAATTAATAGAACAATTTTGTTAGTTTTAAATTTTAACCTTCCGCCAGATTTTTTTTAATTTTCATTTGAGTTTTAATTAATACCCGATCTTATTATTTTTAATTTTTTAGCTTATTTTTTTTAAATAATAAATTTTTATTGTTTTTATAATTTCATAATACCTCAATAACATAATTGTAATTTATCTTGAAAGGTCTCTCTCTTAGATTTTAAATAAATAAGCTGTATTTGCATGTTGCATTTAAAAAAGCTAAAATCATTTGTACTTGAACAAAAATAATCTTCAAGAATAAATTGAATAATTTATCAATTCATATACTTATTAATTTATTTTATTAAATGAAAATATCAGTTTTTTTGTTTCTCAACAAAAAAAATATTCATAATATTAAAAAATACATGCATATTTTCAACGCTCACACTAGAAATTAAATTGAAGTCTTAATTACCAGTAAAATATCACGAGTACATTGGCTAAATTTTGACCTAAATTCCCGAATCCTCTCCCGTCGTCCTTTCCTTTATAGCTTGTCAATTATAATATGAATCGTTTATATGTTTTTTTTTATAAAGGATCGTATCGGTGAGACAACTTGCAGCCATGTTAGAAGGGAGCCAGTGGGTGGGATCCAAAACAAGCAAACAACAAATTGTGTGAGAAATCGTTTCCTCTTCTATTTCTCATATGATTTTTGTTTAAAATACCAGAAACGAGAAAGAAAATTAACATTGAAAGGCATATATATATATATATAAAAGTAGTGTCACTAAAGACATGAACTGCTGGGATGCTAGCTATGGTTGATCATGATGGAAGATGCCAAACAAGAAGTTATTGGGGGGTTACAACGTACAAAATCTGTGGGACGACGACGACCACAAAATAAACAAGAGGAAATGGATTCTACACATGGCATTGGCAACCACAAAATAATGGAAAAAACCAGAATCAATCAACAAATCACGACACAACTCCCTCACCTTATCATCTCCTTCTTTTTATAAAGCTTCATACAAGAAGCTACGCGATTTTCTCATAGAATCTAAGGTAGGTCACAGAGAGAGAGAGAGAGAGAGTTCAAGTTCAATAATATTCTAGGCAATTACCCAATTAATGGCTATCGAGGTAAGTTCTTCTAAAAATGTCAAATTCGAAGATTATACTTATAGTCAATGTTTTATACTTAAATATGCACATGCAGGCATGGTTCGTGGATGAAACTAGTGGAGAAGTCCAAAGACTCCCTCGTCACTGTAACCCAAAAGAGTTCGTTTCCCTTGACTACTTGGCTGGTCAAATCTCTCTCTCTATCTCCGTTTCCTTCTTCTGGGTTCTTTTCTCTCTTTCTCTCACACTAACTCAGGATTGTGTTTGTATTTAAATACAGAGTTGGGAGTGTTATACTGGCGCTTGAACCCAGCGAACTACGAGAACGATGAAGAATTAAAGAAGATTAGGGAAGACAGGGGGTACAATTACATGGTACGGCTGATTTGTTTAATTGTTTACCTTACTTTTATCTTCTTTTATTACATTTGCACAATTGAATCAAAACAGTTAAAAAATTTCTTACCGTTTG
>Ga0325410_1002489_pt1 | contig 20675 bp, 20 predicted proteins | sample PopdelMetagenome_16_FD_206182 | JGI IMG/M metagenome (GOLD analysis project Ga0325410, IMG submission 206182) | Populus deltoides microbial communities from Bellville, Georgia, United States - Xylem-PdIQD-R3 | ecosystem: Host-associated > Plants > Phyllosphere > Stem > Wood/Secondary xylem... | reverse complement strand
CATGCTTTGTTTTTTTTTTTTTTTTTATTATTTTACTCATTTTTTTTTTTTTTTTTTTTTTTTTTTTTTTCCCCCCCCCCCCCCCCCCCCCCCCCAAGGAAATCCGATTGCAAATTCAAATTTATTAGGGGAGAAATACTTGGAAAAATATACTAATAGTAATATATTAGTTATTTGATCCGCGCTTTGTTGTTGATCTGATGGTTTTTTTGGTAAAAAAACAAGATGGAGATTTTTCCAATGGCTTCTCTGCCAAAAAAAAATACATAATAATCATAATTATATATTGAAAAGCTATTCATGCATTTAATTAAACAAAATGAGAACCAATGGTGCCAATAAATACATAAAAAAAAGTGTTGACGCGTCTATTTGACTCGTGTCGCTGCAGGTCGAATAATTTTTCTTAACACAAAAAAATGAATGTGTATTTGTTGTTAATGTGTTTTTTGACATCGAGGTAAACAATATAGTTGTAAATCAAAAGGCTGATACTTACATATAATAAAATAAAATAAAGATTATATGTATTAATAAAGACATGTAAGATCTTAAGTTAATTTTTAACATGATAGAGAAATAAGACACTGTTACAATTACTATAGTAAAACACTATTTCATTTTAGTCTTTGTAAAATAATCTTCCAAACAAATAGTAAAAAAATTGCAAAAGAATGAATATATAAAAAAATGGTGTAAATATGGAGATAAGAACAAAAAGATTGGTTATAAATACGTAAAGTTTAAAGTGATAAATATGGCAAGTGTAAAGAAAAAAAAATCTAAATAAATTTTGTTTTGTAAAAATTAAAAATTATAAATTTATCACTGCTACAATATTGCTATAGTAAAAAAATTTATTTTTTTTTCAAATCTACTATTTCTACAAGGAAACACCGTTTCCTTTTAGTATATGTTTTAGCTATTTAACCGCGTTTAACCATGGATTGAGTAAGTTTTTTTTGGAAAAAAAATATGCATGCTTTTTCAATGCATGTTTTGACTAAAAAAATTTTAATCGTGAATAAAAAAGGCTATGCATGCATTTAATTAGCCAAATAACTTCTACTTTGTGCAACGAGCTCAACATATAATTGCATTTCAAATCTTGATTTTGTAGAAGCTAAAATAACATTTTTTTATTCATGGAGACTCGCTTTTCATGTATCTTTCATACTAAAATCCATCTTACATAAAATTTAACCAAATGCATATTTTTTAAAACCTATATTTTTCAAACCCTAACGCAAAAGCTATTACAACGTGCGTAGTAGCTTTTGCGGTTATGGTTTGAAAAGATAAGTTTTTTTAAAAAATATGAAATGTAGATTTTTCTTAACCAATGTTCCGAGAGAGAATTTTTAGCGGGATCCATGTAAAATTATGGTATGTGTTGATTAACCAAACACTTTTAACTTTATAATTATGATAAAATGCAGATCACACCACTCCACATCATAAAAACAAAAGAAGCCTAAATTCACTTTTAATATAACCCTCCACAAATCATAAAAGAAAGCTAAAATTGAAAGGATATTCACTAGAATAGTGTTATTTCCATTTTACCCTTTTAAAAAAACCAATGGTCATGGTGTGTTGGGGTATTTTGGTATTTTCATAACGCCCATTGATAATTACTAGATTGATTGAAGATGAAATTGACTTTTTATTTTTTTAAGCATGGTGAAATGACTCAATTATCATTAAAAGCAAAATTCCTAAAGCTAGCATTTAGGGACTTTTTAGTCATTGTGTTTTTTTAAGTACAATAAAATGACTCGGTTAACCTCGAAAGCAAAATTTTAAAAACCTGTGTTTAAGGGTTTTTTTTTATCTTTTCAACTTGATTTTTTTTGTTATTATCAAATTGATCAAGAGTAATTTGGTCTTTTAATAAACATAAAGTGTTATTAAAATAGAAAAATGACTGACACACGTGGGAGGCGCCTAAGGTACCTTACGATTGTCAAAAAGCCGTTACACCGTGTCATGGAATCATTACGACATGTTCTTCCTGTTGAGGCAGGGCATGACTTACCCTTATTTTCTCTCTCTCCTTCCCTCATAAATTGTATTGCGCATTCAAAATTTGATAGTTGTCCTATGAATTATTGATATTTGAACTTTATTTTTTTGATTTTTAATTTTTATTCTTAACTTTTTTGTAAAATTTTTAATTATTTTCAATTTCATTCTTCAATCCCAATTTGTGATATATATATTTTTTTAATTTGGTCCTTATTCTTTTGATTTTTTTGTCCTTTTGTTTACAATTTCTAAGCTGATTTTTTCTTATTGTTTTATCTTTTTTTGGGTTTTGTTTACTTATTTATTTTATTTTATTATATTGGGTTAGCTCTCTATAATTTTTTTTTCAATTTCACCCCTATCTTTTTTAATCTATAAATAATCTATCAAATAACAAATGTTTTTCAATATCACCCCATATGATTTTTTAATCTTTTTAATTTGTTGCTCATTCTTTTTAATTGCTATTATTTTATTTGGGAAAGTTTTTATTTTTTTTTTAAATTTCATCCTTCTTAGATTTTTTTCTCTATCAAATTTTATCCTCATTCTTTTCGTTATTGTTTTTTCTTTTGCCTTTGCAAGTTTTTTTATTAATATTTTTTCAACAATTTCATCATTCAAAATTAAATCGATTGAAAGTTAAGCTTCTTCGTTGAACCCGAGTTCATGGTTTAACGAGTTGTAAGTTTTATAAATTAGATAAAGTTTAAGAGGTTCACCTGAGTTTGTTTGATTTTTTTTTCTTTTTTAAGCCGATTTTTTTTAAAGTTTTGCTTTGATTTTTTTTCTATGGTTTATCTTCTATTAGATTAGCATTGTGTTGTTTGATAATATGTGTAAGCTCATGTCTGATTTATTTTATTTTTTTTTGTTAATTTATTTATGTTTGCTAAATTTTTATTTTTATATTATTTAAATTATCGATGGATCAATAAAATGGAACTTTTAATTTGTTTACCCTAACTTTTTTTTTTTATATTAAAAAAAATCGCTCAGCCCGCGGGCAATGCACGGCCGACAAATCTAGTTATAGTCAAAGCTCCAAAACTCATAAATCACTTGACCTTCGCAAAAGACATAAACAACACCACTCTTTGCTAAAAAAGCCTTCCTCTATGTGGCAGCATGAACACCACCTCTCCTCTCGATCCACCCACCTCATACCACCTAAATAAATCCATAACCCCAAAACTGTAATTTTCTATAACCTCACCCACTCCTCTTCCTTTTTAAACTCAACAAGATCCTCCTCTCCCCTTGCCACTCCCCAGCCCACCTTCTTCTTCTGCCCCCACGAACCCCAGTTCCCCTCTCCCTCTCTCTCTCTCTCTCTCTAATGGATCCGGTCACTGCATGGGGAAACACCTCCCTGGAATCAGTGGACCCAGAAATCCACGACTTGATCGAGAAGGAAAAACGCCGGCAATGCAGAGGTATCGAGCTCATTGCTTCAGAAAATTTCACATCTTTCGCCGTTATAGAGGCCCTTGGCAGCGCTCTGACTAATAAGTACTCAGAGGGTATGCCAGGAAACCGCTACTACGGCGGGAATGAATATATTGATCAGATTGAAAATCTCTGCAGATCTCGGGCTCTTGAAGCTTTTCATTTAGACCCCACAAAATGGGGTGTAAATGTTCAGCCATATTCAGGTTCTCCTGCAAATTTTGCTGCTTATACAGCAGTTCTTGAGCCCCATGACAGAATCATGGGGTTGGATTTGCCTTCTGGAGGGCATCTGACTCACGGGTATTACACATCTGGGGGCAAGAAGATTTCAGCCACCAGTATTTATTTTGAGAGTTTGCCTTACAAGGTGAATTCGCAAACTGGGTATATTGATTATGATAGATTGGAGGAGAAGGCTCTGGATTTTAGGCCTAAGCTTATTATTTGTGGTGGAAGTGCTTATCCGAGAGATTGGGATTATAAAAGGTTTAGATCTGTCGCTGATAAGTGTGGTGCTCTTTTGCTTTGTGATATGGCTCACATCAGTGGCCTTGTCGCTGCTCAGGTATATATGTATATTGCTTTTTCGCTTTTGGTTGTTGGGTCTCTGCTTCTTATTCAGTGATTTGTTAGTATTGGATTTGATGGTGTTTTGTTTTTTGGTTATTTAGAGGATGATAAGTTCTGAAATACTTGACCCGAGGCTGGTGTTTCTTAACTTCTGGATCTCGTTTGGTCACTGAATTAAGCTTGTGATTTGATATCTAGATCTGGGATTTGTGTAATGTGATGTTGCATGTGTTTATGAATTTGCCAGATTGGTCGGCATTTGGATTCCGAGTTTCTTGTTTTTACTTGTCTGTCATTTCCTTTGCAGTTGTTTTTTTTAATGCAAATTGAAAGCTTTCAAAATATCAGAGTTTAAAATCTAGTTGATTTGCATGGCATTAATCTTGCATGCAGGAGATGCTAGAGTAAACATGTCCCTAATGGGATCATGTAGTCAATTTCTATCGATTTTAATGCTACAAATTAGATCTGAGCATAGTGTTGAATTAGTGAAATTCTCTGATCTGACGATGTGTATGCATGTATAAATGTTTAGTAGCTTATCATTAAATATCAAAGCTAACGGAACCTGATTTTTTTAATTCAATTTGTTTTACGGTAAAGGCACTCCATGTGATTATGGTTCGAGATTAAATTGAATTTCAGTTTCTGCTATTATATCTAGCAATTCTGTTGCAGTTGAAAGAATGGCGTTGTTACATCTTTTCTCTTATCATATTCCAATGTAAAACGTCTATATCTGGTCTAAATCTATACTGTTTTTGGTTGCAGGAAGCTGCCAACCCCTTTGAGTACTGTGACATAGTCACCACCACCACCCACAAAAGTTTAAGGGGTCCTAGGGCTGGCATGATCTTCTATCGTAAGGGACCTAAACCACCAAAGAAGGGTCAGCCAGAGAATGCGGTTTATGACTTCGAAGACAAGGTCAACTTTGCTGTTTTCCCATCTCTTCAGGGTGGTCCCCACAATCACCAGATCGGTGCCCTGGCTGTTGCCCTGAAACAGGTCCAAACCCCTGGGTTCAAGGCCTATGCCAAACAAGTCAAGGCAAATGCCGTTGCCCTTGGAAACTACTTGATGGGCCAGGGATACAAGCTTGTTACTGAAGGAACTGAGAACCACCTCGTTCTGTGGGATCTTAGACCCCTTGGATTGACAGGTAAAAGAATTGAACTGCTCGGTTTGAGGGCTTTGCTGGTCATGCATGTTGATTTCATCTGATGTGAAATCTGATACTAATGTACTGTTCTTGCAGGCAACAAGGTTGAAAAGCTCTGTGACCTTGCAAACATCACCGTCAACAAAAATGCCGTGTTTGGTGACAGCAGTGCTTTGGCTCCGGGAGGAGTAAGAATCGGTAAGAACCACCCCCTTGGAATGCGTTGTCTAGTGCTGATTGTTTCGGTAAAGTTATGAAGTCATGCAACCGTTTCTCGGCAAATCAGAGGCTGCTCTCCGATTTTTTTAAAACACAGACGTCTTTCTTTTTCTTTGAACATGTGGGCGTTTTAATCCCCACTGTCTAGACATTGAATGACATCGAACAATTTACGGATTATTAATTGGAGTTTTTGTTGGCAGGTACCCCCGCCATGACTTCAAGAGGTTTGGTAGAGAAGGATTTCGAACAGATTGGAGAGTTCCTCCACCGTGCTGTGACCATTACGCTGAGCATCCAAAAGGAATATGGAAAGCTCTTGAAGGACTTCAACAAGGGTCTGGTGAACAACAAGGACATTGAGGCACTCAAGGCTGATGTTGAAAAGTTTTCTGGCTCCTTCGACATGCCTGGGTTTCAGATGTCTGAGATGAAGTACAAGGATTAGGCTCCTTCGACAGTCATGCCTGGGTGGGTTTCTGATGTCTGAGATGAAGTAACAAGGATTTAAGTCTTGCTTCTATGCAATTATCATTAGCTTCCGGTCTTCGAAAACTTCAAACCCCCCCTCCTCCCCGGAAAAGAGAAGCTTCTTCATCGTCCGTTGGTCTTGTAGTTAGCTTTCAATTTTTCTTTTGATTTTAATTTGACTTTTATGCTGGTTCTCTCTTTTTTTCTCTTTTTGGTCATGGTGGGATGAGTTCTTTTTGTCATGCTGGGATGAATGTCATGTCATTTGGGTTCTGATAATGTTCCATCCTCTCAATGGCCTGTTCTATTATATTATGATGTATTTGATTGTCCAACCAATAAAGTAATGAGTTATAGCTTTATATAAAGCTTTCATGCTAGCAACAATTCGAAATGGCTACCTGTGTCTTTGAATCAACAACCGTGACTACTGCCAATTATATTTGGAAGATGTGCTCCTATGGGAAATCAAAGGGCAATGTTCCTGTGCATTCCTTCTTGTATCTTCCCTCTAACTGGGTCAGACCAAAGGCCTCAAAGTAGGTAATGGTTAGAATGACCATGTATTGATCTAGCGATGGACCCCTTGATGCAGCCAGCTGCTATAAACACTGAAGGCTTTGTAGGCCGGCATCCAACAACGAGAGCATTCCTTTTGTAGAGACGGAGTCGGAGACGGAGACGAGTTCATCGCTTTCTGTCATCGTTTCTAGCTGCATTTTGATTCTGATTGACATTCTCAGGCCCTTTCACTTACTTTCCTTCATGCTTCCATTGCTTGTTCATGCAGGGATCCGTAGCGACTGCTAGTTTCATCAGAATGTTTAATTAGAAGGGGGGCATGAGGTGATGCCAGATGACGTTATAGAACAGCATTATATCAGAAGATGGTATCAAAATCCACCACATCACTGGATAAAGGGAGTTAGGATCACGCATTCAGCTCAAGTCTTAAAACGTCTTGGATATCAGAGAAGCCGCAGCCCAGCCATTGATTGGACAAAGGCAGGAGGATAAATAACAGGAGGAAAAAAGAAAAAAAAAAAACGTATTTGTGAGGAAGATCAATGCTATTTAAATTAAGAATTACAATAGTTTTACATACAAAAGGTTTCTGGGTTTTGCTTCCGTTTCAAACAGAACATTCAATGGGATGACGGGAGTTTCTGCCTCATTTTGAAATGTCAGTCGAAAATCTCTTGGGCTTCAATTATGCTATGCTGACTGAAAAGAGAGCAAGAGAAGTTAGTCTCAATGATAGAAATTACTAAGAGATAAAATATAATAACAAATGGAAAGCTAAAACAGGTCAGACCCAGTAACATAAGACAACAGAGTAAAATCAAAAAGCCATACTGATCATCTTTTGCAACTCGATAGTATCTTTCTGCATGCTGTCGTTGACCGATAAGTTGAGCAAATCGCTCATCATGAGTAATTACAATCAGTTGAAAATTCTCCTGGCCCTTCCTATCCTCCATGATTCTGGAGAAAATGAAAAACAGGAAGACGAGTTAATACAATATCTCATTATAATTCTATAAGCTCCCCCCCAGTTTGATGGGAAAATGTGATTATTTATCCTATGATGGACTTCATATTCTGATCTTACCTAAGGAGAGCTGCAGCAAGACTCTCAGCATTTGGGCCATCCAAGTTTGTTGTAGGTTCATCTAGAGCTAGTATTCCACAGTGGAGGCAAAATGTCTCGGCTAAAGCCAACCGAATAATAAGTGAAGCAAGGACCTATGAATGAACCATAAGTTCTCAATTCCCTCGTTGTAAAAACTGAAGGGAAATAGCAGTCAAATATTACTCACCTTCTGACCAGCACTACACCTTCCTCTCATTTCAAGCTCAGCGTCACCTGTCTGCATGACAACCTGCATTGAATGCAATGGAAGAATGATATGCAGTCATAGGGCAGAAAAAAATTAACTGTGAGAAGCAAGCACAGTTTTTAGAGTTGTTTTTACTTTTTTACCTTGTAGCTGTAAGAACGAGTCCCAGCACCTTCAGAATCTGAATGTATGCTAATATAATCTATATCCTGTCCTCTGTATGTTTGTTGCCACAATTCCCGAATGATTTTATTAATTTCCTCCATTTTCATTGTGTGGAAGCGCATGAGTGCCCTAACAACACAGTGACAGTTAATTCTAGTCAGTAGAAAGAGGAAGACACTAGCTGAAAAAAGTCCCTTTCCCTTGTAGAATGCATTTTTCTATTGAAGGTAAAGAGGATTTAACATCAGAAAAGAGTGAGCAATGGTTCCGAAGCATGCCTCTCACCCACATACCAGATGAGTTTTTTTTTTTAACAAACATACCAGTTGAGTTGAGTCCGGGAGTTGAGGGGTAACAGGCATTCCCATGTTCAATTCCCATCCAGTTCCAAGTATAATAAAACAGACAGAGAGAGACCATGTCCAATGAAGAAGCAATGCACAATTTTATGAGCCACAGATCAAGGAGGAGCAATAAAATAAAGCACTAGCCTAGAAGCCCCAATTTTTTTGGCCATCTGCTACTTTTTTTTTGTTCCCTTGGTAAGTAAAATATGCATTTGCAAGCTATTGTGGTGCTGCAAAATTCTCGGTGAGAGTTCATAAACCATCAAGTAGTGATTGTTATAAACACAAGACATAGCCATACAAGATTGAACCAAGGCACTGAGAAAAGTCATGATGACATACGATCAAAGCTGCTGTATGAACTTGTGAGGTGCAGCCAACAGCCCAACATGAAACGCGGATATCTTATATAATATCAAATTGAAGAGTTTTGAATGCAGCACACAGATATCTTATATAACATCCAGCAAACGACACAAGTGACTTTCAGATGCATTGTATTATATAGCTTTTATTTTAGTATGTACTAATCCCTGATAATAAATACAGGTGTCAAAATGAACCAGAAGGCAATATAAAACTTAATTGGAAAAGCTCACTTGTCAAGTGCATTGTAGTATCTGTCCAGGTCCTTGTTTGCCATTTCAGTAGTCTGTAACAAGATGTCCAAGTTAACAACAGATTGGGATGAGTAACAAAAAACACATCCAAGCAGTTAGCAAAATGTCCCACCTTTAGCTGGATTAACTGATCAAAGTATCGCTTATCAATATCTTTGTATTGCACCTGTTTAAGATCAATTTTATTCTTCGAAATATTGTTCTGGTAAACAGACATTGTTCCACGGAACCTGTTCAACTGTTTAGACAAAAAGGAACAAAAATATCCTTGGCACATTAATCAACTAAACAAATACCATTACTCTTTCTCCAAGAATATCGGTTTCCATATCTCCCTAATTCATTCGACTGCAATACAATACAAAAAAATAGGAGCCCATTTTCCTATAAGATACAATCATACATGGAACACTTTAGAGTTAAAAGATAGAGATATCATTGCACATTTTCACTATCAGGGAGGGCAGCGTCCATGGTACCAGTGGGTGTCCCAGGTTCAAACCCAGCAACACCTCCTCTAATAAAACACTTGAAGACATTATTTCCTAATTCTCTAGTAGCCAAGACTCGAGTATGCAATACCAGTGTTTAAGCCACCAAGGTTAGGACTGCATCAAAAGAGAATCTACTTTTCGTTGAAGTTCCTCGTATGTGTAAGGCAAATTCAGTCTCAAGAACATACAGAGGCAGATGAAGTAACAAACAAACCAAATGATTAATCCATGGAACAAAGCAGCAGGTTTTGACACAACCCTAAACATATGACCAGAATAATTAAGTTATCAATGAAAAGATCCATAGCCACCATACACTAAACCCAAAGCGTAACCACTGTGTTATTCCTTAACAGACGTCAATAAGATCAAATTGTGTATCCTAACAATTAATCCATTGTATTAAGATAAAGTTACAACATGAAAAGGCCCGGTCACCATACATTAAACAAATCAAACCCGAAACACCAAAATTGCATTATTCAATAATAGTCTCAATTAGATCTACTCTATAACCTAACACTTATTTAAATTAACAGTATAAAGTTTTGTTATGACAGATTTGTGGGTTAACCAAGCTTAAAAATAAAATGGCAAATAAGAAAAGGAAGGTACATCAGCAGGGACATAAAATATCAGTCTCAAAGAAAGATATATTATTTTTCATACATACCTCTGAAAGAAGTCTCTCTCTTTCTTGTAATAGCTTTGCCAGTTCAGCTTCAAATGAGGAAAACCCACCAATCTTCAGTATTCTCTCTTCCAATGATTCAATCTCCCTGGTAAGCTCTTCCACTTCAGCCTTTATTTTCCTGTAATTTAAGTTGTCCTCAATACTTCTTCTAAGGTTATCTTGACTTCGCACTGCATTTTTACTGTCATTGAGTTCTGCTAAAATTTCCTGCTTCCTAGCATCACAACCTTGAAGTTGGGACTCGGATAAAGATAGTTTTTCTTGCATTTCTTTCAATCTTTCACCTTTCTTTAAATTATAATACCTGGCAAACAGAATTGATGATCAACGCAAATGAGGAAAATCATCCCCCTCAATTTCATTGGAAATAGGAAATGCTTGTACAAACAAGAATGGGGAAGAGAGAAAAATTATACAGGGTCCTCTGTCTGCTTGGCTGGTTAAACATGGGATAATTCATAGATCTTTGGGCTTTGATTACCAAGAAATAGAGACTTTAGATACAACACCCGAGAAAAGCTCGGTTTCATAGAACTTACTCTCTAATCTTTGATGCAATTCTAACAAGTGTGTCCACCTCCTGTTTAAAGTCGTCTAACTGTTTTTTTTGTTCCTCGTATTCCCGCTCAAGTTGGACTTTCAACTCATTGTGTTCGCCCTGTAATTTTTCTTTCTCCCTAGATAAAGGACCAACAGCCTCTGCCAAATGCTGGAAAGGGACCACAGAAAATCAATTACATTACAGCAAAAGGAATTGTTTTTTATTAAGACTGCATTTAGTAAACTAATTATCAGAGCAAGTTATAGCCATGGACTCCAGGTTACTGCACTACACCAAGAAAGTCACAACTCGCAGCATCAAGCATTCAGTCAAATTCTCTCAAAGCATTGACCACCAAACTGGAAAAACTTAATTGAAATGGAAAGTTAATACATAAAACCAATCATGAAAATTTTGAAATCCATATTTTGTCATTTCAGAAGTTCTAAAATCTTTAGAAACAGACAAAAACAGATGCTCAACAAAACGGTCACAAGATTTTAAAATTAAATGAAAATAGAAAATATACAGTCATGGATTATAAACAATTAAGAAAATAAAGACAACCTTCTCTTCCAGCTCAACTTGATGTTTTTCCTCTACCAAACGTTCTAACTCTTCTTCTGACTTTTTAACATCACGCAATATATTAGCTGCCGTAACTTTTTCCTCCCGCAGAGCATGCCACCGAATTTGAATATGTGATAAATCATTTTCCATGTACCTTTGCTCATCCCTTAACTTCTCCACTTCATTATGCAAATTATCCCTGTCAAGAGAGAGATAAAGCTCAAGGAAAAAGAGGAAGAAAAAAAATACTGATATATCCTGAAATGATATGGCAACTTCAGAACTGAAAATCAAAATAAAATAAAATGATAAAAAAAAACATGTATTTTGAGAATGTGGGCGTTCACTAACTGGAAAATGCTTGATAATTATGCTGGAAAAAAAATCAAATAGATAATTAAGGGATAAGCTGCTATACTTTGTGCCTTGCAAACTACTTAGCTCTGACTGCACTTCTTCCATGGTTCTAACACCTTGCCCTCTAAAATCAAGCTTGTATTCTAAATCATCAACTTGCTTTTGCCAAGTCTGAATTTCTTGGAAAAGCCTATCAGCTGTTTCAACAGGTTGCACCAAGGCCTCAACTGAGTCTTTTTCGGCCTTTGTTTGAGCTAAAACACCCAACACCTATGAGCAAAACCATTCTGCACTGTCATACTCATAACTAAACAATCATCAAGCAAAATCAATGATTAGCCACCAAATATCACATTAAAGAATAATAAATCCACGATAACAGAGCACGTCTGAGTTCTGAGGCCCTCCTTATCCACTAGCTGCCATGATACCATATGCAATTGGAAATGATACCAGAATTGTATTAAAAGGATTATGAAAAATTGCAAAAAAGAAAAAAAACTTTTGACTTTTATGGAAGGGCTATTTCAAAATAAAGTTCAACCCACTATATAGAGCATAACCCCATCAACCCCAACAATAAAGTCAACCGCATGGGGCTGCACTCCCTATTTTGGGTCAGCTGCATGGTTATTTACTTAATTTCGCTAGTTTTCTCTGCAAGGTGCAACTTTTGTGTGATAGTAGGCAGCTGCATTTCTACAGTCTTGAACTATGTCTATTCAGCTCTTCCAGATGATGCAGTCCAGGCATACTGACGCCCGTGTCTTTGCTAAAAATTCAAAATCCAATTGTAGATTTCCATCCAATTAGGTTCAATCCAGGGAGACATCTATTGCTTCTTCAACAAAAGATATATAAGACAGTCCTCATCTTCCAGGAAACTGTTCTCCAATAATTTCAGCAATGTCAGCCCTGGATTTTGTTGAGCTTATATTTGTGTCATGCCCTTTCAACGAATGTCCTCTAGGGAAATTATGAAAGTCGTGACATGGGGACTTTCTCTTGTTCTTGAAATGCTCCCACTTGAAAAAAATCAATCCCTCATGTTATAACCACTGATCTCCAGTGTCATGACTACATTATCCTTATCATCGCTAAAAATTCTTGACAACATAATACAGTCTAACATCTAAAAGCTAAATATTAGATAACAAATAGAGAGGGAGGAAAAAAGAGTTATGAACAGAACATTTTTTCACGGATTGATTAACTAATTAAGTGAGACTATGGTTCACATGCTTTCCCAGGAGCAGACAGTATATCATTGATGCCCGTGGGTGACGTATAAACTTGTTCTGAGCTATAGCATATAAAAACCAAAGACAGCTCCATTATAACAAGTCCAGCATTCCAGTTCAGCAGACAAAAGTTATTTAAAAGTTAAAAGTGCCAGAAGCAATACTGTACTTACATCATCAAGGGCTTGAGACTTTTGCTCCAGCTCTTCAGTTAGCTCACTCAAGTTTTTCTCAGCAAGAGGAATTGTTTCCTTGCCAATTTTGGTATATTCTTCATAAACCATTCGAAGCTTGTCCAACTGCTGAAAAAGAGTGTCTGCATTTGAAGATTCCATAGACAACACTTTCATATGCTCTGCAGAACTTGCAGCCTTCACTCTTTGCTGCATGCCACAGAAGATATCAGCATATTCAGAAAATAATACATGAAGCTTAAACAGCATTCCCTCTCAAGTTTCAGGCTATCTGAGTATCGCTATAGGATAATACTCTTAGATATGCATACCACAGCACAATGCGTGATTGGATTACATATAACAAACCTTTTTAACAAATTCGTCTTCCTCTTCGGCAGAGAAAGGGCGTTCACAGCAAGGGCACACATGATGAGCACGGGCAACTCGTTCAAAAGGATCAAACATCTGCCGCATACCATCTGCAATATTGTACTTGCTGCAGGTGATACACCATACCCTATATTAGTATCTTCATAGCCACAGAAATTACATGTCAACATGTCCAATAGCCCATACACATAATGTTTATATCATGTACGAAGCAAAAAGAGGAACCTTTTCTGAACATCTCTTTTCTCCTTGGACGACTCCAATGCTTTGAGATATAAATCAACACTAAATGACAGTTGATCCAAGGACTGGAGTTTGGATTCAATAAATCTCTTCCTAGCTACATTATATCCAGTCCACGTGTCAATAAATAGGTCAGAAAACAATTTTTAAGCACCATGAGCAAAGAGATTATAAGAAAGAAAAAGCAAAATGGAAATGCCGAGTTCCGGGATTCTTAAATCACAGTCATGAGCACAATTCAGTGGAGGCACACTTCACTGAAGCCTATGCTTTATGAGAGAAAATGTTCTGAACTATCCAAACCCTAAAGTTCTCAAAAGAACGGCAAAAAATTTGTTATTTAAACAAAGATTAGAATACCAGCCATAAAATCCTAGCCCCAAAAGTATTCATAAATAAAACAAAGGGAACTGAGGTAGCAATATGTACTGGGACTGAACAGGATGACTCCACTAGTAATGTTGTTTGGAGCACACAAGGCAATTTGTTTTTGTCTTGTCTGGCACCCAATTTTGGTCAACCTACCCTCGTGTGAAAGCCCAGTCATTTCTCATACAGTAAACCCCAGTCCCATTTGCTCACCAAACACACATACCCTTCGACCCCCTTAAAAAACTAAAGTAGCCTAAGAAGTCCTGCAAAAAGCTACCGCCACTACAGTGAGGATAAATTCTCATTAACAATTTCAGATCAGACTCTTTAACAGAGCAAGGAAATGCATGGCCAACAATTAGTAACAATATTTCTAACTGATCCACGGGATGAACATAAGCAGTACTTCATTTTTAGATGTGAAGCAATACTCACAGTCCATGTCCTTGCGTTGTTTGGAAAGGTTATTATTAACTTCTTGTATTTTCATCTGCAACACATTTACCTCCTTCTCAGCTTCACGGGATTTCATATTCAAGTCATCAAACTCCAACCCAAGAGCCCTGCAGCAGGAGCATTATCAACTTGTCAATATCTCATTGAAGAAGGTGTTGACAAAAGTTAAAACATCCAGAAAGCTTGCCAGGCAACTCTCACATACAAACCAATAGCAGGCTCTGAAAGACCATCTTATGAGGAGAGATCTGAAATCTCAAAATTTATATAATTCACTAGGGTTCAATACAAAGCCACAACTTTTGAAGGAGGTTGTAAAAGCACTATCAATAATAATGAATAAGGGAAAAATTATGCTACAGTATGGCAAATGACAAGAATTGAAAGAAAAAAAAAGAGTTATAGAAAATCAAGCAATCACATGTTTAATTTTCTGCTAACCAAAAATGAATCGAAAAGGCATCAATAAAATCCACAAACGGATTCTTGTACAGATGTTATCTGTGAGCACAGAACAAATTGAAGAAAATAGAATAACCTTTGGGTCTGAGTAATTTCCTTCTTCAAATCCTTATCTGGAGGAAGCCTCCCTTTTAGCACTCCTCTGATTTTATCCTTGCATTCATCAATTCTGGAAAAAAAAAAAATAGCTATGAGGGATAAGAGAGAGAGAGAGGGATGGAGACAACGTGAAGAAACAAAAGAGTATGGATTGCCCGGTCCTATAAGCAAGGCAAGAAAGATCTAACTAACATTTTTCGATGTTTCTTTTTATGGTTTTCCAGCTCTACTTTCTTTAGAGACAGTTTCACTCTGTCCTCAGAATCTCCAGCCAAAATGTCTTTCTCTCGATTAAGAACCTTAATCTGTTGCTCTATGCCATACAGCTCACTCTGCTTTTGTCGAATGTGTGATTCAAATTCTCTTTCAGCTAGCTGATTTGTCTTTCTCTCAACTTCAATTCGCTGAAAAAATCACAAGGAGCTTCTCTTTCAATTGTTTTCAGTTAAAATAAGCAAACTTGGGTACATCTTATGCAAAGACATCCTCACCATGTTCTTTTCTTTTTCATCAATGTGAGAAAGATTAACATGTGAAATTTGTTCTTCAAAGGAAGAGTGCTCCCTTTCCTTCTCTGTAATGCGATTTAAAATGCTATTCTGCATAAAGTTACAATATCAAGAGTCACACATAAAACTTACAACTCTAGGAAATAAAACATGTACCCTTCCAGAAACCCCCAATAGTGCGCACCTTTATCTCTACTTTAGCCTGTTTTTGAGCCTCCGTATTTTTCCAGCGTTCATTGGCATCCCAGTAGCAATTCTCTGCTCTCTTAACTTCAGTATCATTTGATGTCTGAAATAACAGACAAATCAAGTTCATGTCTTAAAGCTTCAAAGATTTCATGGAGCGTAATTTCAGTCTTCAAGTGAACAAGAAACGCTTTGAAATCTTTAACTTGCATATACAATTTGTGTTTTACATAGGCACACAGGTAAAGGAATGGTATATCGAGGGGGGGGGGGGGGTTACCTTTTTATCTTGTAGATCCTTATCAAGATCCACCAACCTTGACTTTAATCTATTTGTGAGGTTCAAAGCAACATCATCACTGAATGGGGCATTAGGAAGAGGACCTAGATTATGTCTTGTATACATTTTTTGGATATTGGAATCTCTTTCATTCTTCAAGGATGCATGAGCCTAATTTTCAAAAGAAAGGGAGTCATTTGCAAGCTCTGCCATAAATTAAACAGTTTTTAAATATCAAATGTGAATAGTTTCATTAGCATTACCTCAGCTTCAGTCTGAAGCCTGCTGATCTCTCGGATATACTCATTAATGTTTTGCTTAAGAAAAGAACCCTTTGTCTCCATGTCATTCATTTCCCTCTCCAATTTGCAAATATTCGATTCCAAACTTGCAATCTTTTCGTCAAACTTGGTTTTCCACTCCTGTAGTTCTTCATCAGTGTCTGAAACAGAGAGAATTGTACATGAAAAATAAGTAGAGAATGATTTCAGAAAATCAGCATCTTCCTTTACTGCTCAAGGAATTGGTTCTAAAGACATGGTAATAAGCACACACATCTAAGACTTGAAATATATGTGTATATGAATATGAGATATGCAGAAAAACTATATTGCTGTTCCCATGCATGGCAAACCTTCATTTTCTTCAGCAAGAGCTGCATACTGCCTCTGCTGCTCCCTGAACAAAGTGCTTCTTTCAGCAGTCTTGATTGTTATTTGGTCCTGTAATTTTCTCATATCTTTCAGAGTTACTTCAGTATGATGAATTTTTGCATCCAAATTCTGAAGGTTACTTTCTAACTCCTGACTTTGGACTTTTAAAATTTCTGTTTTCTCTTGATCTTGACCAATGCTTTCCCGAAGCTGTACAAACAAAACTTGACATCAATAAGTGCTACATAGAAGCAGCTTCATACCAACTTTATGCTTATTAAGTGTTACACTATCACTTGGCCCAATCTAGCAAAATGAAAAGGAAACATGCACTAAGTCAATGTTTAAATAGACAGCTCAATCAAAATAATGAGTTAAGAGCTTCCATCCAATACTTTTGCCTTTTCTTTATAAAAGAAGAATGTTTGATTAAAGAAAAGAACGAACAAAAACTTATTGGAGAATAAATCATCCTCCAAACAAAGGGAAAAGGAAAGTCCTTAAGAAAAAAATAAAGCATGGTCCAATCCTCCTGAAAGTCAGCTAGGGAAACTCCCTAAAAGCTCCTGAGCCACGAGACCACAAGGATGCAAGAAATATTGTCCTAACCCTCACCACTTGTCTGGAGATGAAAAGATTGCTAAAAACCCTACGACTCCTAGTTATCCAAACATACCTAAATGACAGCAAAACCAACACAAAGGCACAGAATCCTACATTTCCTCCAATCTGTAATCTTACTACAAGCCATGCTTCATCTCTGAAAGTAGACAATGCAAGCCACAGGATCCACACTACAGGGCAACATTACTTTTAAGATATACTTATCACAACAGGCTGTGATTCTACAGGTGAAGCCTGATCAAAATTAAATGCTTAAATGACATGAAGCCTAAAATAGAGTGAAAACCCTGACAGCTTCAAATTTAACAAACTATTGAGTGATATCCACAGCCCATGATATTTAATTCACTGGAACAGCAAATGAAGATCTGAGTTTGGATCCTACATAGTTATTGATAATAAGAAAAACAAGTGCTGAAAGCACACTACAAAGCAAAAGAAAATCACTGTCCATGTCAGTTATTCGGACCAAGTAAATGAATTTTCCAAATGCATTTCAAAAGGAAACATTATAGGTCATATTCCTAATAGTTTAATGTCAACAGTGATGTCATGTTCTAATGCAGAAGAGAAATTATAATCTGCCCATAGTCTCGTTCATTGATGTAAAGATGAGATCACACTCCGGTTCTTCACTACTAGTTTGACAGAGAATGCAAGCATACACTGTTGCCACTGCCTTTCATGAGAAAGAGAGAGATTGAAGGATTGAAATAGAGATACTATATATTCCAAATAAACAATGATATTACAACTTTCTTAGCAGTCAGAAGATCATTTGCAAGACAGATTATCAATTCGTCATGAAATAACAAAAAGAACTGCCATAGTAAATAAAAAAGTAGAAAAAATAAGACCTGAAAAACTAATAAATATGACCAGCTTGCTATAAGAAGAAAAGGATGGAAAAAAGAAATACAACCTTATATGCAGCATCCTTCAAGGTTTGAAGATTCTCTAATTTTAGTTTGTATGTCTTTATCTCTTGAGCTTGATCCTTGTGAAGCTTTTTGATGACCTCCAAGGCTTTTGTATATCTGTTTAATTGAGCATGGCAAAAGCATTATTAGCTTCTTGCTAAGGATCAGCAAAATGCTTACCAAAATGAAATGAAGTGGGCACCAAGTGATAAAATATCTGTTTAATTGAGCATGGCTTCAATGTTGTATTGCATAAACTTTTTTGCATTCTTTTATATATAATCCATGTCATGAACACATTCAATCTTAAAACATCAACAAATAGCAGGAAACAATTTCCCTAACTGTTATTATTTTGCAAAGATTAGCATTTTGAATCTGCTTTGTTTTGATAAGTGGTATTTAAAATATAGATAGGATGCTTTTCATGCTCTTGATCACCAAGAAAGACATCACTTGAATACTTGAGCTCTATATCAATCTTTGATCTTTACACTCTCATTTCTTACAAACATTTATTTAATAATGTGTGTTTCAACTGTAGCTTTCACTCTTACAATTTACTGTAGAGTGAAACTTTTAAAACAATATCAAGTTCATTCTCTGTTCCAAGAAAAAAATGAGTAAGCTTGCAAAGTCGGAGATAAAATTAAATAAGGTACTAAGAGACTTCTTGTTTACATGTTCTAGAATGCATATTTCACATACTCGAGACCATCATACAGTGTAGTAAAGAAAGCAAGTTAAAGCAAGAGAATACAAGTGAGGCAATTAAACACAATTAACCACAACGAAAAAAGCAAGTGGCTGTAGCAACTAACGGCACACTCAGTGACAGATGATAACTATAAAATCTTTTCTCAATATTTCAGGGGAAAAGCTCAAAGAATACCGAGTAGCAGAGAAGATATCATCGAATTTCTTCTTTAACGTAGAAGGATCTTGTAGAGGCCAATTAGCTTCATCCTGGTGCACGAATATAACATTTTCTAGAATGGCCTTCGAGACACCCATCAAAGCAGGAATTTCTCGATCCATATCAGCACATCTATAGCTAAGGCAGACTTTCTGCATTCCAACAACAACCAAGAAAAAAAAAAAGTGACGACCGTATCAAGATTCACACAAGATAGTGTTAAAAAAACACGCATACATTTGCATCACAACTACCCTAATTTTGCCATGAAAGAATATCCATTAGCCTTACACTAATAATCTGAACCCTAACAGGCTGCTATCAATTTTTTTCTCCGTGAAACCTTCAATTCTAACAAAACAACAAGAATTCATAGAAATGTTACCTCTCCAGTATGTGGATTGATCGTTTGAAGCACACTCTCGATGGCTTTATACTCCATTTTTGAAGCCTTTTGTGTCAACTGAAATGACCTTATACACACCACATCCTTCGCGGCCGCGGTCTTAAACCGCAGCTTAATTTGCCCCTTCGTCTCCGTTTCACCGGCAACCTAACAACAACAGATAATCAACTAATTAACCAACCGGTCCTCTCAAAATTAAAAAAAAAAAAAACAGAGAGAGAAAAGTTAGAGTTACCTTAGGGTCATGGATGAAACTGTGACCAGACCTAGCATTCGGAGGCAACTCTCCGGTGCATGCAACTTTCAAGCACTCTATTATCGTCTGTAAAAATAAATAATATTTGTAAAAAAAAGGAAATTAATAAGGAAAGGAAATGATAGTGATGATTATTACGGTTTTTCCAGCGCCGTTGGGGCCGACGATGAGAGTAAGAGGCCTTAAGAAGGTGATGACGTGTTTGTTTTCCGGGTCGAAGCTCCGGATTCCTTTTATCAGCATCTTGTCTACTGTACTCATCTTTGATTGATTGATTGAAGTAGAGGAACAGTTTCAGTTTTAGCGAGAGAGGGAAGAAGAAAGAGAGAAATGCATCGTCGTTTCTTAAGGAGTGTTTCAGTGTTTGTGTTGGTGGTGCGTGTTGAAATTTGGAAAAGGAGGGAGGTTTTGGCACTTTTGAGACTTGTGATGTTCATATCATGAATTTATATTTTATAGTGTACCTATTTATTATATTATATGTTTAGAATTGTGATGAGAGTTGTTTTTAGTTTAAAAATATATAAAAATATTTTTTTATTTTTGATATAATATATTAAAATTATAAAAAATATTAATTTAATATTTTTTAAGTAATATTTATTTTTAAAATACATAAAAAAAAAAAAAACAAAAGTCACTTCAATTTCACTTTCACTTTTAAACCTCAGTAATAAAACCTAGTCTAGGTTGGGTTATACAAAAAGTAAAAAAGTTGTATCAGAATAATTTTTTTAAGTTTTTTTTATATTATTATATTAAAATTATTAAAACATTAAAACATAATATTTTTTTAAATAAAACATATTTTGAATTATATCTAAAAATAAAAGTTATGTACTCGCAGCATTAGAGTTATAAATTTTAATTCGGATCGAGTTATAAAAAATTAAAAAAATTGATATTAGAAATATGACCAACTAAAACTTATTAATATTTTAAAATTAAAAAAAAT
>Ga0325410_1002488_pt1 | contig 20679 bp, 5 predicted proteins | sample PopdelMetagenome_16_FD_206182 | JGI IMG/M metagenome (GOLD analysis project Ga0325410, IMG submission 206182) | Populus deltoides microbial communities from Bellville, Georgia, United States - Xylem-PdIQD-R3 | ecosystem: Host-associated > Plants > Phyllosphere > Stem > Wood/Secondary xylem... | reverse complement strand
CGCACTCACGATAAATTATACCTTAGTTGGACAAGATACCTGTGAAGTCTATCAAGGACATGAAAAATAGAACCATCCTTTGAAAAATTGTACCATCCGGAAATAAACAAAACAAAGCCTTGTACTGCATGTCCAATCCATCATTCTACATAGCAATATTTTTTTAAGACAACGTCAGAAATAATATCTGGATGTCGATCTCTCTCTTGGTCTTTGTACGTGTAATGACCAGATTACCCTTGTACCAAGTTTGAGGACTTTTTGGTCAGCATCGCTAGTTAACAGACCCTGTGCGGTTTTTTCTTCCATAATTTCAATTTATCATGCCTCCATCAAATTTAATTTCTTTTCTGTAACTAAATCACCTAAACATACACACTCCATTATTTTTTCGTAACATCGAAGTAGCGATCATCATGATTCTTCTTGAATTACTTGTAAAAATTCAAATTCTTTGCAACATTAGGTGTGGAGCCTCTTTAATTTAAATATCAGTATTGCACCATTTAAAGACATGTTGTCAGTCTAAGCGGACTTTATCTTTTTAGGAAAAAAAAAAAAAAAACGAAGAACATGTCATCTAATCTTTGAAAAAAAAAAAAGTCATAAACATGTACCTAGCCTTTTTGTTAAATTTCTTTGAACATTTTGTTTATTTTAATTTTAAAAAATAAGAATAAAATTCTTTTAAAATTAATTTAGTAAAATAATATTTGAGGAATTATTCGATTATGCTATTGTTTTTCAGAAGATTTTATGATATTATCAATTGCTTTATGAATAATTGTGTATTAAAATAACATGATCTATTCATTAACATGAATGGGAATAGAATAACTAATTTTTTTTTTTATCGTAAGATCTTCATTTATTTTCTTAAATTTATATATCTTTATTAGAAGTATGTGCAAATTATCGTTTAATGTTTTTGTTTTCAATTGAAATTTGTTTCCATGATCCTAATAAGTTTAAATTCAAGTAAAGCTTCTTATATATAAAAAAAACATGTTCTTGTCAAAATAAAAAATAGAATTGCAACCTAAATGATTAGCACTAGATATTCTATCTCGTGTGTGTGTGTGTGTGATTATATATGTATTAAATAAAAAGAGAAAAAAAGAAAAGACATGATAGAAACATCCACATGAATGGTTGTAGGGTTGATTTAAGATAATAATAATAATAATAATAATAATAATAATTAAAAGAAGAAGAAGAAGAAGAAGAAGAAGAAGAAGCGTGTCCTCCACCCGCATATAACAAGTATCAGCAGCAACGCTTTCAACAAATATTATCAGGCACCAGGTGGTCCATGTTCATTTTACGTTTTTAACGTCGTACGCTTTTGTCTTGGATAAAAAGGAGTCTTCAAATTAAGACGCAACTTTGATGATTTGGTAACGACATTCCGTTTACAAATAAATAAATAAAAAAGGGAATTTATTTGTTCAGGATGTGTTCAGCAAAATACTTTTATAAAAATAATTATTGATTAAAAATATATTAAAAAAATCACTAAACTATAATATATTAAAAAATTAATAAATATGCGGCTGGTATTGGTGTTGCTAATCAGACATTGATTAAATCACTTAACAAATCTAGATTTAATTTGTATAAATCGATTAAAGTTGTTTTTAGATTTTAATTAAAAGAATCTAATATATTTGCATAAAAAATGGTTTTTAATTTAAATATGAAAATATTAATTACCACATCAAGTCAAAATTTCATCTTAATAAAAAATGAAAAGTTATATCAAATCATTTTTGGATAAAGTTGTTTTGCCCGTTTTTACCAAATATATTAATTAATTATACCTTAACCCATTTTTATTTTAAATATTTTTATAAAAAATAACCTCTAAACTATAATTCAAATTAAGTTAAGTATCATTTTCTACAAGAAATGTCAAACTAACTCTATATTTTCATGCAAACGTACACGATCATCAAAGAAAATCAACCTCCAAATATTTTGAATGAAAGTGTAAAGAAAACACATCAATAAAAACTCAAAAGTAACAGAAAAAACAACAGTACTTCAGACAATACCAAAATCATATTGCCTCCAATGATGAATCAAGAAATAGTATTTTTTTTTTCAATTTTCAATTTTCAATATATATATATATATATATATATATATCAAGTCCCAAGATTAGAAACTTCAAATTATTGTTGTTTTTTTTTATTTTTTATCGCACGATGAAATTGAGTCCGTTTGCATCTTCACTCCACTGTTCTCTACAAAACGTGTATTGTCAATAATTGGCCTGATTCCTAGAATACAAGATTGGAAATTTAATCGCATTTAAATTCGAGAGACTACGAATTAATGAATGATCCTTTAAGAAAAGCCAAGTAGCTCAGCTAACATGCGCTAGCTTATCATTAGTTTCATAATTATTTATTTAGCACTCGAGTCAAGGCTAAGGATATTCCATCGACAGAGGTTTCATTTTCTTAGCTCTAGCTGTGACTACCTGTAGTGATGAGTGATTAAAAAAGAACCATGGTGGTGGGTCATGCCTAGCTATGAAAACACCTAGTATGCAACGCAATTCTTCGTCAAAACACTGAAAGAATCCACAAAAATAAATTTGTGGGGTTGGGAGATTGACGTCTTCTTGTCTTGAATTCGGCTCTAATAAGAAATTATGAAAAGAAGGCACTAGCTAGATGCGCCTTTTTTTTTCCCTCAAGAGAAGATAATTAAATAAAAACACTGCAGAAAATGTAAAGAGATGAGACTGCAGTGCGCAAGACTCCATGATATCACCATCATCCCTGTGGAAGTTTGGATGGCTAGCTACTGGTTGTTAATCAGTCTCTATTTTTCTCCCATCGTGTGATCCCTGTTGATAATGGTGCAGGCATGGCGTCCTTCCAGGTTACAATATCTGTCAAAAGATGGTACCTTTCACCTGGCTGTAGCTGTATTTACTTGAATTGATGACAGACGATTGATCCAGACAGGAGATGCCTATCCAAGAATGGCTAAGGAAAAAAAAAAAAAAACCTTGTATCTATCCCCTACTTCAATCATTGATTATAGATTAACATCTGTTTGCATCTTAATTGGACAATCCAAGCTTGTGCAGTGCTTTCACCACTGATGTAAACCCCAGGTTAAATATTGATTAACCAGAGAGGGTGATGGTCATACCATCCCTTTCACTAATAATTTTTTTTTTTTGGATAAAGTTTTTTTTTCCTCTCCTGTTTCTATCTCTTTTTAAATTGATTGATTTACGGGTGGAGTAATAGGTATGCGCACCCAGTAAGAGTTGTGAAATTATTCAAAAATAAAATAAAATGGCGATTATGGGAGGAGAGAACGAGAGAAAAGAAGGGTTGAATAATAATAAAAAAAAAAACGGAGGGGCTGCCATCTGGGAATTTTTCCACCAACGACAGGTAGTTTTAAACTATTTTTGTACCCGCGTTCTATCATCGCTGGGTGGTTTTTTTTTAATTTTTAAGTAAAGAAAATACAAGCTATTATTTTTCAGTCTAGTTCACGCTCCTGGATCAGTCTTTATTTTTTTAAAAGGGATGGATGATCTGTCGTTGTTCATCCCATAACTAATTTTTTTTTAAATAACAGGTGGTGTATTGTTTGTTTTATGCAAAATTTAATGATCATGGATGACCGGAAAATAAAGGGTTTGGTTTTTTTTTTTCAAACTTTAATAAACCTATTTATGTTTTAAAAAACTTAAAAAATAACTCAAACTAAAAATCTTGAAGAATCCTAAATTCTTTCTGCTGTCAAAATTGCCTCATCGAAAAGTTGAATGAAAAAACATCCAAGTGAATTTTTTTTTATTAAATGGAATCATTAACACTTACTTTACCTATTATTTTCACTTTGATCCCCTATTTAAAGGGGTGGATGATTTGTTGTTGCCTGCGATGTGTTGCTTGTTTCATGTAGAATTCAATGACCAGGAATCACCGAAAAATCAAGGGTTCGGTTTTTTCTGATTAAAAACTATTTTCAACATGTTTTTGACTTAAAACATTTTGAAAACCTTAATAAATCTATTTATGGTTTTAAAAAACTCAAAAAAAGCTCAAAGAACTAGAAATCTCCAAGAACCCTAAATTCTTCCCCGCTGTCAGATCTGTCTCATCAAGAAGTTGAAGGAAAAAACACCTACGTGAAATTCCTTTCATCAAACGAAACCATTAACACTTATTTTACCTATTATTTTTACTTTGATGTCCTATTTTTCAGCCCAACCGTTTTCAAAAAAATAACAATTGGGTGTTAACTTGAACTTAATTGTGCAAAAAAATAAGTTGGAGAATTAAACTAAAAATTTTAAAAAATCACCATGATTCAATCGAGAATGATTTGTGAGCGGATGAAAAAGTAAACAATGATAAATTGGTTTCCCACCATGCTTACTTTCTGTTAATAATTAATTGCTGTAGGAGTGTGAACTAAGGTGATTTGTCATGAACAATATTAAAATTGAAAAATATTAATTACTCGTGATTGACGAAATCAACATGTTTCAACCATCTAATAAGACCATGATGAGTCTCACGTGCTAACACACGCGCGTATAGTAAGTACTGTGATTTTGATCATCACTGATTCCAACTCTCTGTATATGTCACGTACATTGTCACGCACGGCTCTCAACAAGAGAACTCGTCTTCTTTTTCAACCATCCACGTACATAGATATCTTAATTCACGTCTGAGAAGCTATATGTTTTGGAAATGATTTTGATTAATTAAAAAGAAAAATCTACTGCAACTAATACATCTCTAGAGACGGCCATACATGGCACCGAAATCATACCTGAAAAGGGTGAGCAGTAAAGCCCTGTGGACTCCTGCTAGTACATCTCGTTTCTTTTAAATTAAGAAATTCCTTAGGTTTTGCAATGAATTTTGTGTCACAGGCCATTAGGGTTTCAAGATCCTGATCAACTCAAGGAGGACCTGAACCTTACGTAGTTCGATTCCTTGCTTTAATGAGTGGCAAAATGATTAACAACTGTGCTTTAATTAGGTGGCAAGCATCTTATTTCTTACACTGTTTGTTGCTCTTTCATACAAATGATTGAAACTTCATAGCTTTTGCCTTCGTTTCTTTCCCCGCGCATCACTTCTCTAACTAGTTTTGACAACGGTGCTCTCTTTCCGCACCGGCATTATCTACTGTAGACTGCTTTGCTGCCCCCATCCATCAATATTCTGAAACATCTGCACTTGTCCCGTCAAGGCCTCTAACATGGCATACCACGCGGATGGTTCTTGTCAGTCGAGCTCAGAAACAGGGCGTCCCGTACTCAAACTAATAATCGACAAAATTAAAGACAACATATGGAGGTAAATAGGCTTACTTCATTGAGTTTATCCCATGTTTGAGCAGGTCAGTTTAATTTTTAAGCAAGATTCAATTAATAATTGTACAACGTACAGAACAGCTCTCATGAAAGGCTCTCTGGCACGTACGAGCCGCAGTAGACCAGGAAAAAAGACAAGAAAAGAAGAACCCGTCCTCGTTTTCCCTTTTGTAGTTATGTTGTGTTGAGTCGCTCGAAAATTTTTGGCGAGGGCTTTAAATCAGATTCACAAGTAACCCATCATTTCCCTTCCTCTCTCACTCACGTTAATAAATATATATAAAACTTTTCCTTTCTTTAATTCCACTGACATTTGGAATCCCACTGCCAATAATAATATAGTACCGCTACTGAGCCCCACCATTCTTAAAGCACTACCAGCCAATCAAGAAAAGGGGATTCCCCCAAAGAAATGACAAATTCAATATTTACCTCACTCTTCTTGCATGGTGTATCAAGATTCTAACAGCCTCTGCAGTAAATATTTGCACTGTTAAAAGAGCTGCTCTCATCCCGGCCAGTAACTTTGAGGTGCTGTTTATTTTTTTTTATTTTAAAATATATTAAAATAATATATATTTTTTATTTTTTGAAAACATATTTTTAATATTAGTACATCAAAATAATTTAAAATAAAAAACTATTCTTTTTAAAAAAAAACATGACTGGAACGTAAAGATAAACAGCTTCTTCATGTAATGTTTATTCTGTCACCGGCCTCTTCTTTCTTTTCTTTTTTCTTTCTTCTGAAAAATAAAAAATTCACAATTTTTTCCAAAAAAACAAAAGTTATCGATTTGTCTTGCCTTTGCAACATTTTTACGGTGGTGTTTATATAGTTTATACAACAAACAAATTGTCTGTCATATTCAAAGTGTTGAATGTGGGGATCGAACTTCTTAACATTTGGAGCAGTGAAGATAGAGATAGAAGCCTCGGATATTTGACGTATAATTTAATTAATGGGATAAAAACAAAAATTAAAATAAATAAATTAAAAGAGCTTGAAGCTTTTAACACAACAAAATGAAATAAAACGAAAGAAAGTTGGGTTATATTGAGCTATAGATATTTATAAATAATGTATCTATTTTTTCAATCAAATACCATATTAATTATATTTTCTTCATTTGAAAAATAAAATGATTAACAGTTATATTATTTTACTATTTTTCAAAAAAAATTATTTATTTTTAAATAAAACTACTCATCCCATGCTAGCCCTGTTAAAACTAAATACCGAACTTTGAACGTAACCTACAGTTTCAATCGGTCCAACCCCGCACTGGTTCATTATAAACCACAAAATAATATGCTTTTCTTTAATTACGATGGAGTCTTCGATCAGCATTATTTTGTAGTTTTTATTATTATTATTGTAAGAGAGGTTGTACAATTATGTCTCGTTGATTGTTCGGACTCCCTCTTGAATGTGAAAGTTTTATTTTTAAAAAATTATTTTTGATATCAGTATGTTAAATTAAATTATTCAAAAATTAAAAAAAATTAATTTTAAATAATTTTTTTATATATATAAAACACTACCATTTTAAATAGAGCCTAAATATTAAAATAATTTTTAGATAGTGACTTAGCATTGACGGTGCTGTGAGGGCTAGCTCACAAGTTATTTATTTTTTTGAATTTTCCATCTTTTTATTAACGGAGGTTTCTACGATGTCAAAAGAAAAAATAAAAAGTTACGTGACACCATCATGCCCCTACCTACAGAGACCACCTACAGAGACCAGCCCAGCCTTCGAGCTGAGCTAGATCCTAACCAAATAAAAATACGAACAAAAGGCTAACATAGAGATATCACTATCAAACCAAAATTTGGAATATAATCACGGAGAGCATGAAATTATGAGCGATTTTATTCCGGGCAACGTATCACGGGAATCATGCACTGACCCACCTACTATACAAGTATTGAATCAAGTTGATTGAAAATGGAATCACACCTCAGAATCATATTATAATGACCATTATCTCAACTTGTGAAACATGTTTAAGGATCCTAAGCAGTAATGAGTCAATTTGTCTCCTACTAATATTGTGAGATGACTTCGTCTGTATATATGCGTTAGATGCTGTGATCGATCTGGCATTGTGGAAGGTTTTTGCCCACATAAATGGATGCGGAAAATGCTAGATTTCTTCCTTTTGGTTGTGGGATCTGCCTGTATATATTTATATTCTTATCTCCTTTATGTAAAATAAATAACTCGGACAACCTAGCTACGAGGAGCCTACGCTGATTTATTCTTCCCCTGTAATCATTATTTTTAATGATATTTTCCCTTTATCTTGAGTTTAATTAGGTTCTTCGTTCAGGGAAGAAAAGAAAAGGAGGTTTTACGAGGCCCTTTCGATCCCTTTTGAGACTTGGACTTTGCTGGGCTTAGGCCTGAATAAGCATATTAAATTTCCTTGAAGAACGATGTCGTCCTCACTGAAATCCTATACCGACGTCTTGCAAATAAACGACCCGCAAGATTGGCTCATAATAACCGATGATATCATGTTTATATCTCACGTGTTTCAGATACTGATCAAGAATCCTTTTTCTTCTTATAATCTATTAGCTGGGTCTCTAGATCTCGTTTCAAGCATGGAAGTGGCTATAAGTCTGTTTAGACTTTAGAGTTTATCTACCTTGAATATCAGGCGCGGGTCTCGTTAAAAACTACGTACTGCATGTGGACCCATACTGTAATATTTTTCTGACATAACGCGGAAGCATATAAGGACCATGATACGTGTAATGTTTATGTAACGCAATTGACTTTCATTTTCCTAGCAAAGCAATTGAAGCTATACAACTGATGTCTGGACCAGCGGCTGCATGTCGGCTACTAAAAAAACTAATAAATACAAATAAAAATATTAAGAGAATATTTTTATTGATAAGTTTTTGAGAGATTTTACTGACCAAAATATTTCATCGGTAAATACTGAGAGAATTATGATGGGAAAAAAAATTAAAACAAAGTAAAAAAAATAATGACATGTCAGGATTTACCAACGGAATTATCGATGGTAAATCTGTCGGTAAACTTGTTTACACTGTTCATCATGTCAATTACAAAGGGAATCACCGACGGATAAAATCCGTCGGTATTTTCCAGAGAGCTCCAGAACTGTTCACTTTCCAATTGCACTGTTAATTGTTGTTCTTTACGAACAAAATCACTGACGGAATGAAAAGTTGTCGGTGTTATTTGGCGATTTTCTGAAAAAATTCAATTGATTTAAAATTTTCATTTAAATATTACAGATGGAATCACCAACGGACTGAAAAATCGTCGATAATTATTGGCGGTTTCTGAAAACTTTTTACGAAATTGAAAATTTAAATTAAATATTACCGATGGAATAATTAAAAAAATTAATATTCAATTATCCGTCTGTAAATCAGTCGCTAACGCGCCCCAATAAAAAGCCTGAGTCCCTTTATTTCACAAGAGATAGACTTATTTCTTCTTCTTCTACTACATCTTCTTCACTATATGTAAAAAACATCAATATCTATTTCTTTCTCTTCTTTTCTCTTCTCATCTCCTTCTCTTTTCCTCCATGCTCGGGTATGTCTTCTTCTTCTTTCTTCTTTTATCCTATTAGTTTTTTTTAATTAATATGCTTTACGAAATTTTTTTCTCTCCCTAGCTTCACTTGCAACTACATTAAGGTAAGATTTTTCTTCTTTTTTCACTATATTTGTTTTTTATTTTATTTTTAATTGTTTTGTTCTTAATAATTGTATAAATGTTGTTGTGAGATTTGTTTTTTCACATGAAATCAATTTTTAGTTGATTTATTTATAAGATTTTTAAATTCTTAGCAATTGCAACTTCATTTTTTTCATATGAATTTTTTTAGTTGAATTTATTTTTTCGTTTTATTTATTTGTTGTAAATTTGTTTGAGTTGATTTTCTTATTTTTTTTTCAAGCATTTTGAGTATATATTATATAGTGTTGATTTATGTTAATTTAATTATTTTATAATTTTATAAAATGAATTTTTTTAAAATATTTTTAAATAATTACTGACGGAATTGCCGATGGAATTTCCATCGGTAATTCCGTCGGTACATCCGTTGGTAATAAAAAAATTATTACCAAGGGATATTCCGACGAAATCAAGCGGGTAATTTTATTTTTTTTATTTCCGACGGATTTACCGACGGAGCATTTTCATCAGTGATTCTGTTGGCAAATTAATTACCGATGAAATATGTATCTTATGCCGACAGAAAAATTCCGTCGGTAAAACTGTTAAGGGAGCATGCACTCCACAGCAGATCTATGACCACTTATGCGTATTTGCTTCGTAGGCTATTGCTTCTCATGTTTTTGGACCCCCACCCTGCTCAATCAGTGTCCGAACCAACGAAAAAAGGAGGAAAAAAAGAAAAAGAAAGAAGAAACAGTACTTGAAGGAAAACAACGGATTGCTGGTCAAGTAACTTGGGATATTTTCAGCAAAAACATCTAGAGCAGAGAAAGTAGGTGCTAAGCACGCATGGCAAGAACCCCACGCAAATACATGGGCACCTCCTTCCCCTATAGCAGCTATCTTCACCGTGACGTCCACAAACGAGAAACGTGAAGAAAAAGAATGATCAAGGAAATTAAACCATGTAGCTAGAACTAGAAGGAATAGAGCACGGTGGGGTTTCTATATATGTTGATGGGGCAGAGATTATTAGGAGATAATAAATCCTCGGTTTCTGAAGACACTTGGTCATTTCAAGAGGTCATGTCTATCAGTACCACGGCATATATTTATATTAGACAAAGCAAGGCATTACAGATATGGTACGCCCAGGCCCTCCCCCTTCCATGTCTTCGTTTAATCGATTTCGTGGGGCAGGGTATTTGTCTATCTCCATGAACAGAATACTGCAATCATTGAACAATGGTGCTTTTAAACATTCATTATTAAGGGAGAAAGACGGAAAGAACGGAGTTGCTGAAATTGCAAACGTTATTTTTTAAATTATAATAATCATTCTTTTTAAAAATACTTTTAAAGAGTCGTGAATAAAAAACTCTGGTTATTAATTAATTATATTAAAATTTAATTAATAATTTTTTATTATATATATTTTATTTTGATTTCTTTTAATTTTATCTTTTTTAATTTGATTTTTATATTAACTTTAGTCTTTATTTTTTATTGCTATTTATTTTTCTCTTATTATTTTCTTAGTTGAATTTTTTTTTATCTATAAGATATGGTTCATATTTATTTATTTATTTATTTATTTTGTTTGAAATAATTTATGAATTTTTTTTCATTTTCATGCTCTTTTAATTTTTATTTCCTGACAGATTTGGTTTATATTCTTTAAATTGCTATTTCTGTCAGATTTGGTCTCTATTCTTTTAATAAACTTGATAAAAAAATAAAATATTAATAAGTTATTTTTCAACTCATTTACCACAACATACTCATACACTTGAAAGTGTTTTCCAAACTTATTTTTCATGATACTACCAAACATAAAAAAATTATTCACTTTTAATGAATTCACATTTCATGAAAATCATTTTCTAAAAGAAAACTACTTTCCAGTAAATAAATTGGTCCTTAGATAAAGATGCCAAAGCAAAGATACAGGGAACAAGTAAGAGAAATTAAGACTATTAGACTAGTATATAAAAGGAAAAGAATAACATTATCATAGGGTTATAACTTATACATACACCATACACATACATTTCCATTTATATTATTATTTTACACGAGGCCACGAGACACAAATTATATTTTCATTGTAATGTTTATTTAATTATTAGCATCTTCTAGGATCTGTTAGTTTTATTTGATTAAGAGATAGATTTATTAGAATATTCAATATTATTAGGATTCTATTTGTATTATGTTATGTTTTTCTATTTAAATCATGATTTTTTTAGTTTTTCTATTAAAATAGTTTGTAATGGTCATTTGATAAGAATATTTTGATAAATAAAAACTCAAAATTTTACAATGTTTCTATATAATTATGGTATTTTTGGTACTTGAAGGTCTTTGCTCATTACAAATCATCAATTAGTATTAGAGTATATTAACCTATTTGATAGACAAATATGTTGGCAATATCATCCCACCCTATGAAACAAGAGTTGAGGCCATCTAGGGCATTATTAGGACTCAGGATACAATACAAAAAACTCTGTCATAGAGGTTGGATCGAGTAGAGCATTTTGTAACAGACATAACAGAACGACTATATCGACCATTGCTAGGGAAAAATGCATACAAAAACTGTGATACGAAGAAGAACATGCTCATAAATATACATCACAATGGACTAAGCACCATATATTTTCTTACAATCCTATATAAACAACCATAACCTGTTTATATATTGGAGTTTGATGAGGATGAAATTGAGAGAGGTTATAGGAGTTTTGCCGATTATGATAGGACTACGCTTAAAAGATGTTCTCGTGGTATGAAATAATTTTATTTGAAGGTTAATTTTGTAAATTTAAATGGAAATTTGAATATCGAGAAATTTATGAATACTTACTAATTGTAATATAGTGGTGAGATATTTGAGATTATCTGAAAAGAACACAAGGCGGTTGGTGGAGATTTGATTGAAGATGACAACTTTCTCATGGTGGAAACAAGATGAAGATATTTTGTTAGAAAAAAATAAAATGGATGTTGAAAGTTGGTTTTGTATGAGATAATTATGGAGAGAGATATATTCGATCCCTTAGACTATGAGAATAAAAAAGTTCTTATATTATCTTATAAGGAACTAGTCGATGCAGTCAACAATTCAAAAGTAGTTAACTTAAAGCCAAAGTCAATATAGAAAAGATGAAGCTTTAATTAATACACAATATAACTCAAAAGTTCTCCATATAATGGGATTTAAAATCTTTAAAACACGAGCTCTCCAAAACATCCTCATCTCAACAAGACTTGTATAAATATGAATGTTTACACAATGTTGATCATGATCAATATGAGTTAAAGAAAAACAAGGATGATGCTTAAAAAAAAAAACAATTTAAATTATGATGACACCTATAAAAAGGTAAAGGAAAATGAAGATATTTCTATAAAAAAAGAGACAATCATGGCTTAGGCAACAAGGTGAATGATACGAGGGAGCAACTCCTCGCTAGAAAGAGATGAAAAATAAATAATTTTAATAATGAAAGATACAAACTACAAAGCATCAACGATGATAAAGACTTTTTAGTCAATAGATCGAAGATACGCTACTTTTTGAATAGGCTAGCCATAATGCTATATTTAAAAAATATTTATTTTAAATGAAAGTGTTCAAACTCTATTTGTTAACTCGAGGATGGATTTTTTACAAGTAGAGGGATTGACACATGACACAAATCCATTATTTTAGGATAAATTATTTTCATTGTAATAGTTTTTTATTAGAAAATTTTGTTAGGATTTGTTAGTTTTATTTAAGTATAAAAGAGATTTACTAGGATATTCAATATTCTTAGTATTTTATTTTTATTTTGTTAGGTTTTCCTTTTTACAATGGGGTTTTATAATTTTCCTTTTTAAAAGTTTCCACTGGCATTTTGGGAAAAAATAAATAAAAAAATAAAAATTAAATATGTTAGAATTAATGTTTCTTTATAGTTACAATGTTTTCGACATTTTGAGAAATTTATCTTGTAACAAATCTCATAATCTTTCATTATACATTACATCACTGTTAACTTAAATATTAGAGGCACCACTTTACTTTAACAACCCTAATCCAACTTTTTTTTTTTATCGCAGGTGATCAAGAAGGAATTGTATAGTTTAATCAAGTAAGCCTAGTCCATAAAGGTTCACCCATGAACATTACAAAACATTGTGTACAATCACGTAAAATTTGACTAGTTACAATAGTGCTTTTATGAAATTTTGAGAGGTAAAAATAAAAAAATTTTCTGGTGCTTAAGATGTAACTAGCAACATTCTATTAGTTATTAATCTTTTAAGCTCACTTTGAAGAAAGAGAAGTATAAAGTAAGAGAGAAAAATTCTAAGTAGAGATATTCTTATCACTTTGGCAGAGTACGAATTTTATTCTCTTTTTTCTTGTATTTGTCTCTTTAAGTGGACCCTATGAAGTAACTAATAAGATGTCACTAATTATAACTTAGACGCCTCAATATTCAAATGATCTTTCTAGTGTTGTGTTCAAAATCTAGATATCTCTCCAAGCATAACATTGTTTTATTGTCGAGTTTTTATAATTGGTTTTTATTTATGTTACAATGAGTATTTATAGTTTGATTGATTTTTCCTATTCATCATTGTTGGACGCTTGATCTTTAAATTAAATAAATTTGGCTTTCATGCTATCATGAGACCATAGAAAAAGAAATTTATTGTAAATACATAGTTTACTTAGAATTCTATTAAAAAAAAAGGATTTGATGATCTTGCTTGAAAGAGGATATCCTAACATGCAGAAGAAGAAGCTTGTCACAATTTCTTCACAACACATCATTTTAATAGCATGTTTGGAAATTTCTGAATTGAATTCAATTTAAAAGTTTTAATGGAATCTAATGTTTGAAACTCTTTTGGGTATCAACAACTGAATTCTTAACGAAATTCAATCTCTAAAAATACAATAAAAGAAGTAAACCAGAGGCCAACTTGTTTGATTTATAATTTAAAAGAGGAAAAGTTTAATGTTAAAATCAAAATTTTCATATTCTTATCTCTTTTTGTAAAGATTTTTGAAGAAATAAGATAAAGATAATAAGAATAATTAATATAAAAAACAAAATGAATTGAATTTTATTTCTTCCAAACATAAGAACTTAACTTATTTATCAACTGAATTCGAATCAAACACTATAATTGAATTCAATTGTAATAAAGAATTGATTTCAAACAACTTGTAAATGATTTTGGCTACCTTTTCATTGTTCTTATTTAAAACTTCCAAATTCAAATATTTTTATTTGAATGTTTCATGTGTTAAGATATTTTGTCGAATTTCTCATAAATATACATTCAAAATTTATTTAAACAAATTCTCATGTATAAAAGGGTAATGTACGGAACTAATCATAAACTCTTACACAATTTAGTTGATTAATAAGAAAAAGAATAAAAATTATCAACACAACCATTCAAAAGTTTGGCTTATGCTTGATCATATATGCCTTTGTGAATCCATCTAAAATATTTTTAAACCTCACTCCCTTTTTCTATTCACTCTCTCTTTATTCCACCAATAAAAGAAAGAAAGAGAGTTGATCTTGAGTAAATTTAAAGAATGTTTAAGATGATTTGTTAAATTGAGCATTTCTATAGCTCAAAAACATAGTTTAACACCTATTGCTGGTACAGCAACATTTATTTTAAATAGCATTTTCTCAATATCCCATAAAAAAATGTATTGTAAATATATTTTATGATGTATTTATAATTGCCAATATATATATATATATATATGGGCAATTTAAGAAAGTGCAACATTTATAAAAAATCTCATCAAAAGTTAGTGAATGTTGTTGATTATATATATATTATTATCAAAGATCAATCATAATATATAGTTTTGAAACTGGGACATGAATTCTTCAATACTTAAATAACAAAATTAAGCCCTAAGACATGCATTAAACATCATCTAAATGCATTTATTATAATTAATCTATTGCTGGATTAGGATAAAAAAAAAGAGAGAGAATAAGATCAAATAAATGATATATAGATTATAGATATTAAGCAAGTGTGTTTTTTTTTATTTTTTATGATGGTGCTTTTAAGTGTTCACAATAAATTCCAGAACCATAAAGAAAAGAGATGATTGATTTGGATTATTAAATGGCTCTTAACAAGTATATCTGCTAGCCAGACCATTTTTAAATAATTAAATACTATGATTCTTTCTATTTTTAGTCGTGAGAACCTCTTTTTATTGATCTATTTTTAATTTTTTACATGAACAAGATTTTCTATTATTTTATTTTATTTTATGCCATCATGGCTTGTTTTTTTTTTTTTTGAATCTGATTCGTGGGTATATGGATTAGATTCAAGAGATTAGATCCTTTAAATAAAAGTTTTGAGATTTTATTTTGTTATGTAAAGCAATTGACATTCATTGACAATGCTGAACGGTTAAAAACTTTTATAAATGGAATCTGATAGGGCGACCTGTTCTTCCATTGATCCATGCAGCAAAAGAACGCTTCTGCGAGCTAGTGACTTTTTTTTTAAAGGAATCTCTAACTAGGAGAGTCTATTTACCTTCGGTGAAAGGACTTGGTCTTGCTCGGAAGGCCATGTATGATTTACTAACGTTGTGAAGAGTTTTGTGGTTCAATTTTCTTACAATAAAGACAGAGAGAGAGTAATTGGTTTTCTATCAGTTTAATGTCAATAAAATCACCGCTTCTCTCTCTAAAATACACAAGCACAATAATAAGAATATATTTAAATAAATAGCACTGTACATTAAGAGTGTTTAACAAGAGCAATCACCTGGAAAAAAGACAATTTGCCATGGCGATTGAAATGTGCAGGGACGCAACCGTGCAGGCGAGAAAGAGGAGGCAGAAGCAGTGTTTTGGGAGGTTAATTAACATTTTAAAAGCAGTTTTATCAGAATCAGTGAGTAGCGACACCATTGACTTGATTGGCAGAGGCTAATTAATTATTAAGGAGTAGTTGATGTGTAGAGAAGAAGTTGTGGATATCAAATCAAAGCAAAAATTTCCATTTTGAGGCAGAGAAAACAAAACAGTATACAGAATCCTATGCAGTAGTAGTGTTCGCTCCACCATTACCAAATTTTTGTTTGACCTTAAGAAGACCCCCATTAATCCACCACTACCTTTCGACCACCAAATCAACTCACCTTACTGCACCCGTGGACACCACGCGCTCTGCTCTTTGTTTAGACCCCCTCACTTTGCTGTGTGGACGCACCTGATAAGCACGTGGATGTTTTTTCTATATAACACAGTAATTTGTATATAAGAATTGGAAATTTGGAATAGAGGGGGAAAGAAAGAAAGGAGAGTGGAGGGAGGGGCCGCCGTGGTGAATAGTAAACATTGTCTTGTCCACCAGGGGCCACCATGTGAATAAAATCATCTTGACGACCACCATAACCCTCTCTGCCTATCTCGTTTTTTTTTTTTTTTTTTCTCTTGCTCTTGCATATGTTTCTCTCTCTCTCTCTCTCTCAGGAAGTAAGAAGAGTCCTATTCATTCATTCATTCATTCATTCATCTCTTTTCACGTCCCATCAACTAAACAAACACCCCCTCTCTCTCTCTCTCCCTCCCTTTCTCGTCTTTCTTCTACCTGAAAACCCTCTCCTTCTCACCAATAAAGAAACTCATAACACGATCTCTTTCCCCTGAAAACATCTTCACAAACTCATACAAAAACCAGAGCTCAGCGGCGCCATCTTTCTTTTCTATCACAAGAAACGTAACAGCTACTTGTGCTGATATCACTACTGCACTCTTATTAGTCCGAAAAGCTTTCAAGGTTACTTGGTCAGGAAATTGGCAAAAATTAATCACCCTCAATCATCACTCTCATGGACTCAACATCTGGAGCAGCTTCTGCACCCGACCCGAATAGTGGAGAACCGGGTCCATCAGCGGGATCATCTTCAGCATCAGCATCACTGCCACAACAACAGCAACCAGAGGGATCATCACCGCCAGCACCACCAAGTAGATACGAGTCGCAGAAGAGGAGAGACTGGAACACTTTCTTACAGTACTTAAAGAACCACAAGCCACCATTAACTCTAGCTCGTTGCAGTGGTGCACATGTGATCGAGTTCTTGAAATACTTGGATCAATTTGGTAAGACCAAAGTCCACATAACGGGCTGTCCTTATTTTGGGCACCCGAACCCGCCAGCACCTTGCTCTTGTCCACTTAAGCAGGCCTGGGGTAGTCTTGATGCGCTAATCGGACGGCTTAGAGCTGCTTATGAAGAAAACGGTGGACGGCCAGAATCGAACCCTTTTGGGGCTAGAGCTGTCAGGATTTACTTGAGGGAAGTTCGAGAAGGTCAAGCTAAAGCTAGAGGGATTCCCTACGAGAAGAAGAAGCGAAAAAGGTCTAATGTTGCTGTTACTACGGTGAATGTGTCGGTGGAGGCAGCTGGTGGTGGCTCTACTAGTGGTGGCGGAGGGGGGAGTGGTGATGCTGATAGTAGTGCTGCTGCTACAACAACCGTATAGTGTTTAAATTTTTGTTAATTTTAATCTCCTGTCTTAATTGTGATTATTAAGAGATATATGTGATCTCTGTCGATTCACTTTATAATCGGATCGAACCATTGAACAAAATTTAACCAGAAATCTAGTTTTAAAAAAATCATATCCCCAGCTTCTTCTTCTTCAATGGTAACTATAGTAGTCTGTCTCTTCTTTGTAGTACCCGTGATATTATTGCTAAGTGACTGATCAATAATTCAATTATTTGAAAATTTGCTAGAACATAGGAAGATGGGGTAGTTGAGAAGTATAAATCTTTAGCGTGACTGTGATTATTCTTTTTCTTGGCCTTATTATTATTATTATTAAAGAAAAAGTAGAGTTCAGCAAGAATGAAGAGGAGGCCTAAAACCCTTGTTTTTCTTGAACTAAACCTAGTTTAACTCTCTTGGATCATCTACTCTTATATTATGCAATCTAGGAAACTGACCTAGATGCCTTAATTACTACTGCGATATTCTGTTTCTGTTTCAGGTTCTTTCTTGTTTTGACCTGTTAAAACTCCACTATATGTAAAGAATTTACTGCGAGAAAGAATTCCATAGAATCTTGTTTGCTTATTAAGATCATTATTATCTCGCCTCCCTCCCTCTGCGTACTAAATATCACAGCACAGTTGTTGATAAGATTGACCATTATATCACCTGAACAATATGATGACTGCACTGATTTCTATAGGTTATTAATTAGTAGTTTTAATTCTTCGATCCTCTCTTCTTTCTTTGTTTTCTTTCCTAGCACTGTTTTCTTGTGATTGGTTTCTAGCTAGCATCAAAGTTCAAACTACTCGAATTTTGGGAGGCTGCAGGCATGTTGGCAAGAAGGGCAACATTAATTTTTACCAAATCTTAATTCCCTAGCAACTAATGTGGCTTCATGGTCCCGGCTTTTCTTGATCGTCTGGGCTCCCCACCATGGGCAAATACACACACGTGCATCACTGATATATTTACACATTTTGTACTTACAGTTTCTGGTGCTACCTTTATACTACACCATCTAACTATCCATCTTGATCTTAGATTTGTTCTTCTTTTATTTTTATTTTTTCTCAATTCATTTTTAAGATCTTGGGTTATGAGATTCAGGATAGTATTCATTTTGGTCCTTCTCTCTGATCCCTATGAAAACAACATCTAATTCCCTGCGATAACAACAAATACAGAAGAAAAAAAACAGTGATAATAGGGCGTACAAGCATCAATGAAATGGAATAAAATAATCCTTGTGATTGCTGCTCTTATTTTATTTTGCTAACCACCACCCAAGTGTGAAAATGACCAGTAGCCAACCTTTAGTTTCCATTCTATTGATATATCATTGATGCATATCTTACTATATAGCATATGGTATTCTATATATATATTTGTTAATTATTAGCACAGACCCACCAGTCACTCCCATACAAATACCATTTCTATATGTCAATTCAGACCCATATCCAATTAAAATGATGCAACACTTGGTGATGATCTCAAATTCTTAAATAACTTCGTGTTTTTTTTCCTGTACTATTCTTCCTGTCCTGGTTTTCTTTTTCTTTTCAATCTTAAAATATTATTCCCGATCATTTTTCATATAGCAGCAACTTTCCTCGCCTCTCTTTCTGTCGTTTTGTGGAATCAAATCATTTTGATTACTGTGCTTTATTTTTTCCTTCGTTTGAGCTGTAACTTTAACCATATCAAAGTCCTGAAGAAGTCAAAAGGAAATAAAAAATGATAGATTCGTCCCTTCTAATTTACTTTTGACAGATCGCTGCTGCTTCTTCTTCTAGGTTTGATCCATTATTCCTGTCAGGAAAAATAAGCAAAATAAATAGATGGATAGGTAACACCCGTGTATATTCCATAGCTACAGTGGATTTCCGGGGACGAAGTTCAAAGAAAGTTTAACTCATTAATGCTGTTCTCCTTGCGTAGAAAATGTTATATTCTTTAAGATGCAACGAAACTGACTGACGCTAATCACTCTATACGGTCAATTTTGGATCTAATTACATGGTTTCGTACGGAGGTGGGTTCTAGCCTGATGGGCAAGTTATGTACAAGAAGGACCAAGATGTGAAGAAGAAAAAAGTGAAAAAAATTGAAACGGAGAGAGGGAGGCCTGCCCACAGAGATACTGATCAAATTTTAGTTTCTTTGTCGTTACGTTAGCATTCATGGTTGTCGTTTGGGCCGAAGGTACTTCATTTAAGAAAGAGTGATAGATGAGTAGGGGAGGTGTGGGATTGGTTGGGGGTATTTGCTAAACCACACCTTGTAGCGACTAGTCTTGTCTCACACCACAGCCGGTGTAATTATTGACGTGTGGATTAATGTGAGGAATATATTATTACTTTTATATTGGAAAAGCAAAAGAGGCACCACATGCCCTGTGTTTCTAGGCCCAAAAATAAACGGACAAAGCAGTCACCCCTGAGCCATGAATTTACGGCCAACATCAGTGGTCGCTCTAACATTTAGGTCATGCGAGTGGTTCTTCCGAACCCATTTTCCAAAGGGTCGAAACTCGAAACCTTCCTTCATGCCCTCCTAACATGGCAGATGATCATCATCCCATAAATGTGGTCAGTCGTCAGGTGAAAATGGGATTGCTTTTTTAGCAGTTTCCGTGATACAGTCTCAGGGTCTGTGTTTAAAGACAACATCTACAATTTCCTTTCCAGTTAAAAGCTTGTCCAGTCCCCAAATATAGTGCAATGACGTGATGGGATATTACTGCAGTATAGCTGAGGGAAATCGATTGAGTGGTGTGCCCATTGATGCACCTGGGGAATTTGTTCGGGAATGGGTGGTTGAACGATCCTAGAAAAGGGAATAAGCAATTTCTAACTGCTGGTGGCTCATTGTAGCGCCTCCGTGCTCTTGCTAAGTAGCGTTTCAATTTAACGATACAGTTGGTGGCAAGTGGTACTAGCTTGATGTATATTAAGATGTTTGTTCTTTTTATATTTTTAAGTTGGAGTCATGTTATTATTAATATTAATAATTATTAAAAATTTATTCATCATTAATTTTAAAATTTATAAAAATTAATTGAGG
>Ga0325410_1002486_pt1 | contig 20686 bp, 7 predicted proteins | sample PopdelMetagenome_16_FD_206182 | JGI IMG/M metagenome (GOLD analysis project Ga0325410, IMG submission 206182) | Populus deltoides microbial communities from Bellville, Georgia, United States - Xylem-PdIQD-R3 | ecosystem: Host-associated > Plants > Phyllosphere > Stem > Wood/Secondary xylem... | reverse complement strand
CTTTGTTTCATCATTGAAAGTAGGTCAAACATCAACTTTCTCTCCTTTCGCTGTTTTGCAGTGACTTTGTTTTCTCTCAAACCTATGGATTTGAAAATGAACAAAATAAAGTTTTAGATCAAATAAAAAACTACAAAAACTAAAAAGACATAAAATGAAAATGAAAATATTCACAAGCTAAAATCAACAAAATTGTGTGGCATCAACAATGTAAAAAAAAAAAAGCTTGTTGCTCACTGTCAAATTTGGTCCCTCAAGTCTTAATTTTTCTCTATAATGTTTTTTTTTTAATTTTGTAAAATAAAGCATCAATCTAATAAAAAGATTTTTTTTTCATAGTAATAAGCCCATAAAAAGAAAATATAAATAGATTATTAAGCTCATTTGAAAGGAATGTAGAAGGAGTAAATAAAAAAAAAATTATTTGGTGATTAGAATGGAAAATTTTCGAAGAAAAAAAATGAAAACCATGCGAATCTATGTCCATAGTACAACAACAAAGTTTTAACCACACAACTCAGATATCTTCTTAATAAAACAAGAACTATAATAAAAAAAATTAAAAAAAAACACAAAGGAGTATTATATGGTTTGGTCCATTAATACTTTAGTGGCATTTAATTTTTTCCATTAGTTATTATTTTTTTTATAAATTAATATAAGCTCTTAATATTCTTCATTTTTTTTAAATGTATCTTTCTTCTCTAATTTCATTAAATCTAAAAAAAATAAATGTAATATCTCTCAACATATTAGCATAAACTTCTTGTAGGTAACAAGATATCATTATCTACATATTTTTTATAGTGCAATTAAATGAGCAAATTAAAAATGTGAAAAAGAGATATTTTCAACATAAAAATCATCTATGTCTCCAAAAACACTTGGCATGATTGAGAAAAATAATAAAAAAAATATTGATTCACATTTAAGTTTGAACCTGAAATAACACAATTTGATAGAAAAATTGAGACTTAAGTTAAAAAAAGAATTGGAGCATTTAATTTCATCAAATTAAATTGACAGCAAATGCCAAGTGGGGTTGTTTAGAGTAACCAAGCAACTAAAAAAACAAAGGAAACCAAAAAAATTAAAAAAATATCACACGTAAAGAGCGTCGCGATGATCGTTTTCTCAAAGCGGTATCTCTTTTGTGATGGGGAAAAAAATAAAGAATTCTTGTTTCTTATCAATAAAAAAAGCATGGAGTTGCTACTTAGTATTTTAGTTACTAGAAACTCTAACTAGTCTTAGAGTCTGGATAAGAGGATTGATTGTGTATAGAGAGGATGCATCACCCCTATTATACATTACCTAAGTTAAGCTGTATTTTTTGTTTGTTTGATATAAACTAAGGTATTGTTGTGTTTTCTAGTTGTTGATATGTTTAATATTTTAAAAAAACCCTCTTCAGTAAGAAGATTATTATCTTATCAGGTTAATTAAAGCCTAACCGTTTTAAAGTCAAAATATATTTTTGTATTTTTTTTCTTTTAATATGATGAATATATCTTACGTATAAGTTTATAATCCTTGATATTGGGATAAAAAAAATAATATTTTTTAATATTTTTAAAATATAGTTCAAGTTTTCATGGTTTAAATTGGTTACTAAATTTAAAAATTCATGTAAGAACAAGAAGACTATTTTTGTGATTTTTTAATATACTTATATACAAATATAATTTATTTTTGAGATACTTGTCAAATTTGATTTAGAAAAAAAAAATCTAAGAAAATTCTAAGATTTTGGGTTTTTGAATTAAGGGAAAATTTGGGCTAAATATGAAAATAAACCTCCATGCTATATGAAGCCGATCTTTTAAACACATAAAGATCCAGCAAGACCAAAACAATGCATTTTAGCCCACGATTAGAATTCTGCTTATCATGCAATGGTGCACTCGTTTAAAATACAAAGACCTAAATTAATTACCCTCTAGCAATTGTCATGGCTCAGCATCATTGAAGAGGAGAAGCACACAATCCTTAATTAAAAACCAAGCAATGAGGTATATACTCATGCTCTAATCACAACACAATCCATGTTTGAGCTTATACAAATAAGCTCTGTCTACTGTCCAACATACACAATGAATACTATATTTAAACACAAAGTCCGGAAGGTCATCAGAATCATCCACAAAAAAAAAAGAAAAAGAAAAAAAAGAAGAGTTTAATCCTAACTATGCATGTTTTATTGTCTAACCCCAAATATTGAAGATCATAACTCCAAAACAACTTATGGCAGAAAGCTACCCCATGTTTCAAATTTTATACAACCGAAATGCATGATCAAAGGGAAAGAGATGGAGACGTTTATACCTGCAAAAACAAATGTGGATCTTGCTGCAAAAAATGGCAGGCTTCCTCAGCTTTAACAGTAAAGGTGGAGTCCCTCAAACTGCTACTCTCAGCCTGAAATGAATCTGTTGTGGTTGCTTCTTCCTTAAACTGCTATTTCTAGAGAGGTTCGCTGCTGCTACTGGAGAGGTTGTCAGCGTGAAGGACAATCGGCTACAGGGGCTGGGTTGTGGAGATTCACGGTTCAGCTGCTGAAGACTTGCTGGAGGATGATCTGAGCTGCTGCTGACGCTGCTGGAGGCTCACGGCTTCACTGCTGGATCTGGAGAAGACGTGATGGGTTGTTGGACTATGAAGAAAATAAAGTGTTGAAACTCCTGTTGGTGTTACTGCTCTGCTGGAACTTTGAGTCTGCTGTGCTGGAAGTAGCTTATTGGATGTTGCTGTTGCTGGTAGTGCTGGATTAAAGGCTGCTATGATTTCTCAGCCACAACTGGTGCTGCCATGGTTGTTATGGACAGAGGAGCTGAAGGTGTGGAGAGATCGGTTGCTGTTTAGTCGCTGTGAATAGAAGGAAAATATGGATCCTGGTGCTGTGTTGTGATTCTAGTGTTGCTTTACTGGAACAAGGGAGATAAGTTGCAGCTGGAGGCTGTGCTGTTGTTTGCTGTGGAGAAGCTACGCTGGTGCAGAGCTATATGGCTGAGAAGACAATAGTGCAGCCGTTCCTGGCGTAGAAAAGAAGAAGCTGCTGTCCGATGGATGTGAGCTGGTGGAGGAGATATCAGTGCTGGAACCTCTGGAACTATGTTGCAGGGACTGCTATTTAAAAGAGGTACAAGGAGAGGTAGAAAACACTGATTTCAACAAAAAGGAAGGAAAAAGTGGAAAATGGTGCTTCTGGGTTTCTGAACTGGGTCTTTGGATTGTAAAGAGATGGTAGCTTATAACCGTGTCCTGGGTTGTTGCTCTCGGTTAAGATTTTTTTGTGTTCCAATCTTCTTCTCCAGGAACAAAGCTGCAGGCGAGGTGATCTAAATGGCCAACTGATGTTGTGTTTATGGCTACTGAGGAAATAGAAAAGAAGAGCTGGGCTTGCTTTGAACTGGAATAGGGAAGCGGCTGGTGTTTGTTGCTAGTGGCGTGGTGTTGTTTCTGGGTGCTGGAAAAATTAAGGAGAAGGCTGAGCAGTCCTCCCCCAGTTTTTTGGGTTATAGGGTTTTGTAAGATATTTACGGGAGAAATGGGAAGGTTTTAGAGTTCATGGTTTAATGGGATCTCGATGCTTGATGCTGAAGAATAAATTTCATCCTTTTATTAAAGCTAAGGACAAAAATTTCTCCTGCTCTGCAACTAATAAAAAAGACACGACTGTTTTTTTCCTGGCAAAACAGTGCTTGGTAGTGTTTTTGGGTGATAATTGACAGGTGTTTTTAAAATAATAAGAGCTGAAATTATGGCTCAAGTGAAGCAAAAATATTAGGGTATAAGTTGACATACAATTGTAGGAGGGATGAGGGAGAAATTAGGGCTAAAAGGTGGGTAATTGGTCATCTTTTTTCTTGTTTAAATGAGAAGAAAATGATGAATAGTGAAATTATGGTAGTTTTCAATTTGATCCCTAAATCTTTAGAAATTTGTAATGAAATCCCCAATCAATCCTAATCTTTTGGATTCCTTACAATTTTACCTTTGTTCTTCTTTGATTGGATCCTTAAATTTCTGTGTTTTTACAAAGTGATCCTTGATTTTGAAATTTATCAATTTGACCTCATATTGACCTCCAAACTTTGATTTTCTTGTAATTTTATCCCTGATTTTGCCCAATTGAGCTTGTGAAAATTAAACTTGATCCTCTAAAATTTTATTTTATTTAATTATATCCAAATTAGGCATTCAAACTTAATGTTTCACCTATTAAGTCCCAAATAAAATTAATTTGACCCATTAAAAATCTAATTAAGTTTTTACACTTAATTAATTCTTTTTATTTGACCCAAATTGATTCTTAAAATTAATTAATCCTTAATTAGGCTCATGATTAAATTGAATTGGCTTATTAAAAGTCTAATTAAGTCCGCAGACTTAATTTTTAAGCAATTTCGTCCAATAATCATTTAGTTTAACCTTAAATTTGCATTGTCCTTTAGTCTTGAGTATAATGCGGTACAAGTAGGCTTTCAATTTCACCCAAAACTCTAGCTTGGTTTCTCCATACAATTAAAACCTTCTCAACCTACTATTGCCAAGTTGCTAGTCTTTTTTATTTTTATTTTTTTATTTTTCATTACTTTTCATTTTCTTACAGTGTTTCTTCAATTCCAATTCCTGACATTTTTAACATGATTTTATTCCTGTCATTTGTAATGGTCTATCTCAAAAGTTATAGAGTTGTTTAAATTATAGTCTTGTCTGATAGGACCCTTGGTCTTTCCTCACTCACTTTGTAAGAAGTTTATGTAGCTAGATATCATAGTTGTTTATATTTTTAACATGTCTTTTGGGTTATGGATTTAGGCAGTTTCGTTGTGATTTTCATTCATGTTTGCTTTCTAAATAGGGAGAGGTGTAGTTGATAAGGTTGTAAAAAATCCATAAGAGAAAGATTGGGGGTGTTTTTTATGGGCTAATAAAACTAGAGGCAGAGGACTTGGTGGGCTTGGCGACACCTGCAAGAAAAATGCTTTAATACTTAAGTCAGTATACTGTTTGTACAAGTGATAGAAAATAAGTAGTATTTGTGTATAAAGAGAGAATAAATAATATTCTTTAGACTTAAATGTTTCTTAAGCTTGTTCAAGTCTTGTATTTAGACTTGTGTTGTGTTGGACTTGTGTTGAGTCTTGTGTTGTCTAGAGATATAAAGTCTAGGAAGATTAGCCCTTTTCATGCTCTTAGAGATATCTGTTTATATAGTATTTTTTTAAGATAAATATCTTAAGAAATATCTTACTTTTAATATATTTTATATAAATATATCTATAAATATCAAAATTATATATCTATATATATGTATATGTATATATATATATATATATATGTATATGTATATATATATGGAGATGTGTACATTGTATAAAACATCATAGAAATAGTGAGAATGATAGAAAAAGAGGATCAAGTCAGCTAGGCGATGACCAGGTTGTCTGATGTTGGTGGGCCCGGCTAGATCTGCTTGGAGCTGACGGGGCACGAGTTTCTGATATGGGTCAGATGGAGCTTACTCGGAGCCCGATTGGACTCGACCCAATAATTAATATTAATGTGTAGTTTTTTCATGTATCATCAGAGCCCTCAAAGTCTTGCAAACAAATATGTATGGAAGACTTGACCTAGCAACAGTAGGGAAGGAAATACTTACGATGGGTAATGTTACCTTTTATGTATACAAGCCACTATAAAAGTTGTTTATAGACATAGATATGAGGCATAACCACAAGCATAGCCATGAAGAGTGGGGTCATTATAGGAGTAGCCGCAGGCTTAGTCACGTGGGGCATAATCGTGGGCGTAACTGTAGGCCTAACCACTAGCTTAGACGTTGACATGTTATCGGCATAGATGTAGATATAGTCGCCAATATAGCAATATAGGGTGTAGCCATGAACATAGCCACTACTGTGTTGGGGTTTTGTTAGTTATGAAAAGAGCTTTTGAGAAATAAAAATGAAACTAACTTTTTGTCAGTTCCCACATACAACACCAATAATGAGGCTGAAAGAAATCCCTAGGAAAATGATTAAGGATGTTTTTTATGAGTTGATAAAACTGGATCCGGAGGGCTTCGTGGGCTCGACAACATCTGCAAGAAAAATCACTTTGATGCTTAAGTTAATATAATATTTATATAGGTGACGGAGATAATGAGTTGTATTTGGATGTAAAGAGAGAATAAATGGTATTCTCTAGTCTTAAATGTTCCTTAAGTCTTGTTTAAGTCTTGTATTAGATTTGTGTTGTGTTAGACTTGTGTTGAGTCTTGTGCTGTCTAAAGACATGAAGTTTAGAGAAATTTATTTATATAGACTTTCTTACTATAAATATTTTAAGAAATATATATATATATAAGTTATAAGATATTTAATTTAAATATCTTATAAATATATAGAGATATTTATATATTTATAGAGATATTTATGAAAATATGTACATTGTATAAAACACCATAAAAATGACGAGAATGACAGAGAAAGAGGATCAGGTCAATCAGACGAAGGCTGGGTTGTCCAATGTTAGTGGGCTTGGCTAGGCTAACCTGGAGCCGATGGGGCACGAGTATCTGATATGGGTCAGGTGAAGCCTACCTGGAGCTGATTGGAATTGACCAAGGAATTAATATTATCGTGTAGTTTTTTCATGTATTATTAACAACAGTACTGCTCAGAAAGAGAAGGTGTGTTTTACCTGGTTATTCAAGAGCCCAACAATTTTATTTTTATGTTGCTTCAGGTGACTATAGTGTGTTGGATGATTGGTTTTGGCTTGGCTGAGTGTATCTTAGGGTTGATCGTCCAGTTCATGGTCCTCATGTTCTTGTTGGAGGTTTTTTTTAGAGTGTATTTGGTATTGTAATAGCTTTTATGGTTTTGATTGAAAATAAAGCAAGTTAAAAAAAATCTTGTTGTGGGTGGTTAAACTAAAATATGTATTTAATTAAAACTGTAGTTGAAATTAATATCAGTAATAAAATAATAAAAAAAAACATGTATTAATTTTTCATTTTACAATTTTATTAATATATATATTTGATTATCATTACATTGAAAAATTAGTCATGCAAATTACAACATTGATTTTATTCTCGCATTACTTACATGCTGAGGATAGATTCATGAACGTCAATCACAAAATAGGATTTCATCACCTCCCCATGCCCTACCCCTACACAACCAACACCTCATTATAGCTGTACACCAAAGTAAAACACAGGCAAGCCTAAACATGATATCATAGTCCATAAAATGCCAAATCAGTAACCTATCATTATAACCTAACTTCCTTCACACGCTCTAACTTGGAGAAACGAACAGTTAGATTGATAACTTGGTCAACTCAACTTAGTTCCTCCCACCCAACCTCAACTTAGTAGCCAAAAATGGCTGCTTTACACAACATTTCTCCTCACGGTCTCTTTCCTCTTTCAAAAACCAACAAAACCATTTCAAAAAACCTGCAAAACCCTCAGTTTCTCAACCCAAAATTGCCAAAGAGCCAAATTTTCTCCAGAAACAAACAGAGCTGGCACTTGAATTCTGTTGTCTAAGAAGAGCTCAATGTTATTCCAGTACAAAGTGGTGACAATGTAGACCAGCATGAAGGGATAGTAGCGAGTCAAGCAAAGAGAGAAGGGACAAAGTTGGCAAAGGTGAGCGGGTTTGGAGGGAGTGAGGGTAGTTTTCTTTGAAGGGTTCTCTTTAGCTTCAAGTTCTGGTAGTGATGGAGAGAGTATAGAGAGGAAATTGGAATCCGAGAGGTTAATTGATCGTTCTTGGTGTTGGTACTTATTCTATCACCAAGTTGCTCACACTAGTTGACCATAATTACTGGCATGTAAGTACAATCTTATATTAGGTGTATTTGGAACAATTTATAATTGTTTTCTTTGTAAATTGCTTGTGGCTTTGTTTTTTTTGCTTTCATGCTCTTTATGAAAATTGTTCTTGTTCATTACGGTTGGACAATGCAAAGGTATCTCATTTTTTTCATTCATTCTTTAAGGAATGTTCTTCATGCGTATTATTTCTTGACAAATTCTCTTGGCGTTGGAGCAAATTTGATTCTGTTTCTTGTATCACCTTCGGCTTTGAATTTGTGTCCTCTGGCTTAAATTTATGCAATTAAGATATGATTTTATGGAAGCCGAAGGTTTTATTGGGGGTATTAAGAATGCTAGAATTTCTTTGTTTTTTTTTTGGATTTTGTAATAAAAGAAGTTTGGGACTTATGGCTTAACATATGCAGCTTATGACTTGTACAGAAGATTCATTAAAACCTTTGATTCGTATTCTGGTTTATTGATGCTAGCTTGATTTGTTGTTCTGGTCACTCAATCGAGGAGAAGGAAGAAGAAGGTCATTTTCGTCTGTTTAGGTTATCAACAGTAAAAAACAAGAAGGATACAGCACAGTCATGTGAACCGCAATAAAAAAAAGAAAAAAGCTAGTGAAAGATGCTTGCAAATAACTAAAGTTGGACCTCAGTTTATTGGTGGATCCCACAAACAAAAACACAGCTTTCTTTTGTAACCAAACAATATAATCTGTGGTTCTGCTCAAAACGTGAAAGCTGCTACAAAAACGAACGCGCTCTCATAGTCACGTTTGGACAATAAAAACAGTAAACTCTTCCCCTTTACTGAATAGAGACCCTTGCCATGGGTCAACGTTCCACCATCCATCTACTTTTTATGTAGTCCTGCCTTCAATATTCAATTATTTCATGCCCTCATAGTTTACAAATGCTTTCTTGGAAATGTAGCACTTTAGTGGGAACTGGTGAAAAGTCATTCGCTGATTTCAATTGTCCATCTTTTCCTGAATTTAGAGATTCATTACGAGCTCCCAAAGTGGTGTAAAATCTCTTGAGACACATGATCACGGCCTGGAGATGGGACTAATGAAATTTCATATGATTTGGCAGTATCAAGTGGAACGGATTCGTAAAACTAACTCTATAGAGAACACATGTTGCAAGCTTCACATTGTAGAATTCTCGAGTTCCATGTTCTGGAGTAGAGTAGGATGTTGGTATGCTACTTCATGTCTCTTTTTTCTGGGAGCATTCATTCTTTGATTTCTATTTGCAATAAAACATACAACCCTGGAAGCCGAAAGAAGTAAGCATCAGAAAAAAAGTTGGGTTTGTTGTGAACACATTGACACATGTTTGCTGTGTAAATAGGTAGACTTCAGGGTTCTGTCAAGTCAAATGGCAAATAACATAAGTTGGGATCAACCTAAGCAGCAGGTGATTAGATATCTGGTCTCACACTAGCTTTATCATATTCAATTTTTTCTATTTACAAGCTCCTGCTATGCCTTTTCTTTTAATCGTTTTGAACATCAATCAAATAAATCCTGAAGGCCGGGATCATGACTAAGTGTTCTGATGGCTAATAACTACAAATTACAAACTATTTATGTAAACCTCCAAGTAACTATAAGACCGAAGGTAATAAGACGTCGACGAGTAATAGAAACTCGGGATGGAAAGAGATAGATAAATGATGGAAATAAAAATAAATATGATGTGTAATGAAGGGGATGACCTCTATAAATAAATTTAAAGGTATTGTTAAAGTTAAAGTTAGAATTATGAATTTTAGCTTAAAATTCATAACGTCGACGAAATTGATAACGAGTTTTAACGGATAGAAAAATTAGAAAACTTTAAATGAATATGTTTTGAAAATGAAAAATTAATTCAAGGAATTATAATAAAAATAAGGACTAAAAGTTAAGAAAGAACTGTACTAAAAAGTATTGGTGTAAACCTTAGTTAAATATCGGTAATATTATTGTAAAATCGTTGTAAGTCTGTAAAAGAAATGAATGATGAAAAGACAAGGTCAATATATTTTGAAGTAAGGAAATGGTCTTGATGACTTAGTAAGATAATTGATATGATTTCAATAAGGATTGAATAAGAAAATTCAGATCTTGATGTAAAATTGTATACTGATTGTTTTTACGCTATCATGTATAATTCCCAATCAGATTGTTGGATTGGATTAAAATTTTATGAGTAGCCTCCTAACATGTCACTGTATCTTGGGTTAATATTTCATGCCAATTGAGATTTAGAAAAACCTTACAAAGACACTGACAGTCAGGTAAAATAACTAAAAAATGAATTATAGGTTCATTAAGGGTATTATTGTCAATTTGGATAAATTTATCGTTCTTCCCCCTAAAAAATGACCTATAGGTTCGAAAAGGCTAATTATCATCATCATCTTCTTCTCTTGTTAACATATTCCATGGAAATTGATGGAAATTGTGATGAGAATGAGAGATTAAAACCGCAAACATCCAACACTAAGCTTAAGAAATCATATAGAGAGAAAAAAATAGAGAGAGAGAGAATAATTGGAAGAAAATGAAGATTTGAGGTGGAAAATTTGGTTTGGAGGAGTGGAATTGACATTAACACAACAAGAAAAAGTTGTTAAAATCGCCTGATTTACTTCGATTTCATTCTAGTAAGTTTTAACATTTAATTTTCAAGGATTGTAAATTAGGGTTAATGAAGGATTTTAAGGGAAATTGAAATTAGTTGTTGATTTTTGTAATAGCAAATGAAATGAAGATATATATGTTTGGTTGTTATAGAAATTCCTACTTTCTGGTCAAAATTTGAGCTAGTAAATAAGGGAATTTGAAATATGTTTCTTAATGAAAGTTGTAATTAAGGATGTTAAATTTCAAATGAAACTTCTCTTGCTTAATTTTGAGTTATAAAACTGTAGATATAAATAAAAAAACTAAAGAGAGGTCAAATTAAAATCTATACATTTTTACCATTTGAATTTCAGCTGGAATTAGAACTAGTAAATGAGAGAACTATAAATATGTTTCTTTATGAACGTTGTAGCTAGGGATGTTAACTTTTAAATGCAACTGTTCTTGTTTAAATTGGAGCTATGAAACTCCATATAAGAGTTAAAAATTGAAGAAAGGTTTAAATTGGATCCTGTTAGACAGATTCCACATGCTACTATAATAAGTGTTATCGATGTATAAATGACAGAAATGGGTTCATCGCCCTCTATCATTGTTGTATTTTTATGTCTTAACTTTTCAAAAAGATAAATCACGCTTAAAACAGTGTTTTACAGCTCTAGTTATGATCAAAATTCCAAAACATGTTATGGTTTTGTTAGACCAAATCAATCAAGATTTGCTATTTTGTAATTCTTTGATTGACATGGGGTATAATTGTGTGTTTAGATGGGCCTACTTATGTGAATAAGCATGAGAAATAGATTCTTAAAAAAAAGAAGGATGGAACTTAAGGAATGACTAACTTGATAAGTTTGATTTTTCATGGTACTTTGATAATCCACTTGTTAATTGACTTAAAAACATAAATTGAATAAAAATTAGAATGAGGTTTTTATGGTGGTTGTCATGTTATAATGAAGATATTCTTGTTGGTACAAAAGAGGTTGTCGGGATAAGACAACTTCAGAGAGCATTAGGCATACAAGCTTTAGATAGGTGTTTGACACCTCATTCCATATTTAAAATCTTAAACATTTTGTAATTGTAACTTCTTTACATGTATAGTTTGGGTTCAGATAATAAAAGTATTGTAGAAAGGGCAAAAGCAAGAAAAGAATGAAATTAAATATTGGATGGACTGATTGGCAACTAAAAAGGTAGATAGGGTTATTGGCATTCCGTAAAGGAATTTTTGGAATGATTGAGAACCAAAAAGGTAACTGAAGTTATTGACATTCCATAAGAAAATTGCTGGAATTATTGATAGCAAAAAAGGTAGCCTGAGTTATTGGCATTCTATAAAGGAATTGCCGGATTGATTGGAAACCAAAAGGGTTAATTGGAGTTATTGGCATCCATGAAGGATTACCATATTTATGGGTATCCATAAGGATTAACTTGAGTTGGGAATATCTGTAAAGGATGGTTGAGTTTGAATTGATTTGATTAATGATCGATTGTGAAATGGAGAGACCAGTAGATTGGAAAAAAAAAGGATAAAAGGGAAAATTGAATAAAATACTAAAAGATGCTCTGTATATATAAGTCACTATTGATAATGGTGATAAATCTTTATGTGAATGGCTGAGATGATATGATAACTATATAGATAACATGTTTTAAAATTTAATAACGAGTAAAAGTGAAAGGCTTAATACGAACCAACATAGTTAGCAAATCTTCCATGAAGCAGGGAATAATGGTATTAGTTGATATTAAAAATTAGATTGTTAAGTAGTTGGAGATATTTGGAAAAGTCATTAAGGATAAAAAGTTCATATTAGGTCATAAGGATAATAGAGTAAGGATTAGTGACAAAAAGAAAATAAACACAAATGGATACAATATATCCAAGGAAGAGGGCTGGTCTATTAAAAGAGATATTATAGGAGATTAAGGTACGATGTCAATGGAAGTCAGATCGATGGTTTAAGATAAGTGACATGTCCTATGATAGAATAATTAGAGAGGATGTTAGTAGATAAATGAGGAGATGAATGGTGATGATAAAACAACACGTATGATGGGTAGATGATTATTGTTTCAAGAAAGTTTATATGGGATAAGAGTGATATTTATATATGATACAAGTGGTGGCAAAAAAATTAGCAAAGTGGTCTAAAGGTAACACAAATAAAGGTATAAATGTGATGTCTAGATAAGTTACTGTGATGGACAAATTATGTTCTATTTGTTTGGAAGTTAGGAAAGCCAGATCATGATGACAGAGTAGTAAAAAAAAGAATAGCTATGACAATTCATAAAGAAGGATTTTTAACCTTCAAGATAACATTGGGCGTGCTAATGTAGAATAATTGAGTTAAAGAAATATTGAGAAGATCTAAAACTATTAAGATAGTTTGAACTTTTAGAGACAAATGAAAATTATATCATAGAAAAGAGAGGGAAATGGGTTATTAAGATGGTCTGGGATGTGAGAAGATGAAGGAATAGGTTGTCGGCTTGTTTTAGCCAAATAATGGAACATAGGGATTGCAAAGGAATATAGCCGTAGAAGGGACTGATAATTTAAGAGAAGAGTCAACAAAAAAAAAGGTACGATTAGTATATGTACTTACAATAAGGATTAAAGAGAGAATGATTGGTGTAAATTTGATATAAATCAAAATGTTTTAAGATGTTTGTGATATTATTAAGATGTATGATTGGAGAATGAATTATGGATCTAGACTGTTGGGGGATCGTATGAGAGTATACATTAAGGCATTTGCTTGATAATTAGGCTGATGGAAACTCCACGAGGAACCCATTTTCATTAGTGAAATGGGAAAGAAGATGCCATAAGATCAAAAAAATACAAGTGAGAAATCTTTGAATTAGGATTTAAGAAATTAAACTTCTTATGTGACTTATGAAAACCTACATATGCTCAATTAATAAATAGAACCTGTACTTAGGTTGTATGTGCCACTTGATCAATAATCCTAAACTTCGTCGGATTTTCTGAGCTAAGATCATGACTTTTTGTGAATATGCAAGAATCTAAGATGATGTAACTAGCTGGAGGAATTACTCAAGGACCAAGACCGCGAAATTACTGCATATAAAAATTGTTGTCTATTTTTATAAAAGGGCTAAGACCCATATTTTTTGTTTTGTACTCTCCAACGTGTATGGGGTTTAACCGAAATTAGAACTTTGGAAAGATCTTTTCAGATTAATTAAACTACAGACTTTTTCCTATAAAGAAGTCATGGATTAACTATTTGAGCAGGTTAATCCATATTTGAGGTACCTATATATACACCTGAATTCATGAGCATACATGCATTTATGTTTAAATTCATGCATACATACAAAGGTTGAAATATAGGTCCCCGAAATGCTCAAATTTACAGAGTTTACAATACTAGACTCCGATAGAGAAATTTAGAAGATGAAGAACGTGCTCATCGTGATGCCCACTTCTAAGAAGAGTTGGGCCTCATGAAGGTTAGCATGACTCGCATCGCCAGCTTACTCGAACAGACGTTTAGGAATACCTCTGATGAAGGCCCGTTTAATTGAGCTGTCACTTTTACTCAAACTCAAGCAATAGTTCAGCCCAAGGAAAGGATGGACAAATAGGCTCAAGTCCCCTTGTGTAATACAACCTTGTGCAGTCCACAATACCTGCACCAAACCTAGCAGCCGCTGGCGCATTTTCTAGCGAATCCCAAAAAACATTAACTACAGTCCTACCGGTAAGGTTACCTTTAAGGTGACTATATATGTTCTATATGTGTGTGTGTGTTCTATAAATTTTCTAAATTTGATTTTCAGAATTTATTGTCTAAATATTTTTCTTGATGTGAACATGAGTTGGGCTACATTGACGCATTCTCACCAAGGTCTACTAAGTGTGTGCTGTTGGATCATGAACCCATTTTAGAACATGACTAAGAGATTGACCAAACCTTAATTTTCCTTGACCTTCTTTTTTGGTCCAATGCCCATATTTTCAAAGTGAGGACTAGGCTTGGTGGCTAGGCCTAATTCCAAATCACTATCTTAGAATTCATGATATCTTTTCATGAAGATATTAGTTCAGGTAAGATTTTTACAAAAAAATCACAATATGTATTTTTATCATTAAAAACTAGCACAATGCAACTTGTTTTATATAAGATTTATATGGTGATAGTTATCTTTCTTATTATATAACTAGCTTTTTACTTAGAACTTTGAAGACCAATTAAAAGTTTTAGTTACTATCATGACCACAAATTTTGTGGGTGTTGGTGAGATGTAGGTTCTATAGAACTAACCTAATTGTACAAAATAATAATATAATAAAATGATTCTAATTGTTAAAATGATGCTAGAAACAATTAGAAAATGGGAAAAAAATTAAAAAAAATGAAAAAAACCAGAAAATGATGTTAGAAACAATTAGAAAAAAATATAAAATTTCTATAAGAAAATAAAAGGTTGATTAGGATTTAGAGAATCCTGTAAACTAAAAACGGAAAGGAAAACTAAAATCAAAATGAAAAAAATTGAAATAACAATAATAAAAAAAACTATATGGGATTTGAGTTTTATTTTTTTTAGTTTTTAGTTTTATTTTTTATTGTTTTCAAAGTCTTTTTCGTTTTCGTTTTGTGTTTGGAGTTTTTTTTTTTAATCTTTGTATGCTAAGTTGTATAAAATTATCCACTATATTACTTAATTCATAGGAAAATAATATTAATAATAAAAAGTTTAGTTTCCTCTGCTTTATTTAGTTTTCGAGACCCTTTCTGCCTCTTTGGTTTTCTGTACATGCGGATTCCTTTAACAAATTTCCCTACTATATATAAAAAAATTGAATTCCATTACCTCTTTAGTTGTTTCTTCATATCTAATTTTTATAACTATGAAGATATAAATGAGGCTTGGACCACCATGTTAGAGAATAATATACATCATATCTTGAAACCTCACCTAACAGCTTAAGTTGTTAGGTTGAGATGATTTTTTGACATGATATCAGAGTCTTGATGACCAAGCGGCTACGAGTTCGAATCTCACTATCCCTATTTATTTGATAAAAATTAAGCAATATGAGCCTGTACAAATTTCAAGTTTAAAGAGCTTTCACTTGAGAGGATGTATTGGAAAATAATATAAATCACAAACCATCTGTATTTTCCACTTTACAGGGCATTTCACGCCATCACATATGTATTCAAGTGATTAATTCGATAGATTTGGCTCTCAATCGCTTCAGATTTATGCATTTTTCATTCAATAATTATACAAAGTACTACTCATCATTGGGTAAATAAAAATTTATGAAACTTCCAACGAACATAAAAAAAAAATCATGAAAAAGAATTCATATACATACTCTGTTCATATATATACATACATATATATATATATATATATATATATATATATATATATATATATTGTAGGAAAGTTGAACTTATATTCATGTATATTGTTCGTGTCTTTAAATAGGCATTTCATACATCACATGTCATTAATTCTTACTATATATACATGATTTGATGCAGGAATTATGGAAATCATGAAGTAAATGAAATGAAGAATTATAGTAGGGGATCTCTCAATAGAGTGATGTATGCAGAAGATCCATGTAGGATTTTTGCACTTGAATCCTGCATGGAATCTCTGCATATATTTCCATATTTCTTCATCCCCCCTCAAGCTCAAGGCGGGGCTAGATCGAGGCAGAGCCTGTCACGATTTAATGCAAACATTGCAGCATAAAGTGATTTGGTGAAAATATCCGCAATTTGGTCAGATCCTGGAATATAAGCCAAAGAAAGAGCTCCACTTGCAACTCGTTCTCTGACAAAATGGACATCTATTTCAATGTGTTTTGTACGATGATGGAATACCGGATTTTTAGCCATATGGATGGCACTAATATTATCACAATAGAGCTGAAGAGGAGGAACACAGTGGCCAATATTTTTGAGTAAATGGACGAACCACATGAGCTTAGCTTTAGTGGAAGCAAAGGTGCGATACTCTGCCTCAGCTGTTGATCGAGACACAGTGGCCTGCTTCTTAGCTCCCCAGGATATCAAATTGGTGCCTAAAAAGATAACAAACCCAGTAGTGGAACGTCTGTCATCCCTACAGCCAGCCAAATCTGCGTCACAAAAACCACGAAGTTCATGAACATGAGTGCGAGTGTAGTGAAGTCCAACACTGAGTGTCCTCTTCAGATACCGAAAAATCCTTTTTATTTACAACAATAAGGTGAGTATTATGAGGTGTTTGCATGAATGTGCAGACATGATGGACAGCAAACGAAATGTCTGGTTTGGTAAGGGTGAGGTATTGTAGAGAACCAACCAAACAACGATAGTGAGAAGGATCAGTTAAGAGAACACCATCAGTGGTAGACATGAAAGAACCTGATGCTAGTGGTGTGCTTAATGGTTTGGCACCGTCAAGGCCAAACTTTTGAAGAATAGATAGCAGAACTTGTTTAAGTGACTGTGAATGTGGACTCATCACGAGCAATTTGAAGTCTTAAGAAATAATGAATGTCACCAAGATCTTTCATATGGAAGACAGTAGAGAGATAGGCAATAAGCTTGGTAATCTGTGAAGATGAGCTGCCTGTTAAAAGAATGTCATCAACATAGATGAGTAAGAGGAGGATGTCGGATCCTTGAGTGCGATAAAATAAGGATTGATCATAGGGGCATCGTGTAAATCCCATTTGCTGAATATAGTTACTGAATTTGAGGTACCATGCACGAGGAGCATGCTTCAATCCGTATAGAGCTTTATGAAGATGAAAAACATAATTTGGATGAGATGAATCTTCAAAACCTGGAGGTTGAGCCAGATACACTTGCTCCTGTAGATCACCATGAAGGAAGGCATTACTGACATCTAGTTGTTTGACAGACCATCGATGAGACAGGCCAATGGTGAGTATAAGCCGAATGGTGCTTGGTTTGATAATAGGACTGAATGTTTCATCATAATCAAGTCTTGGTTGCTGTGAAAATCCACTAGCCATCAGGCGAGCTTTATATCTTTCAATGGAACCATCAGATCGTGTTTTGATTTTAAACACCTATTTGCTGCTGATAATATTCATTTTGACGTGTCTAGGTACCAAAGTCCAGGTTTTGTTGCTGTGAAGGGCATCCATTTCAGCTTGCATTGCTTGAAGCCAATGTGGATATTGAAGAGCTTGTTGAACTGAAGATGGCTCTTGTGGTTGGGCAACAAGGTCAGCAACAAAACAGGCAGGGATGGGATGTCTTGAAGAAATAAATACCTTGGGTTTTAGCTTCCCTATTTGAGTTCGTGTAATCATATGATGCTGTCGTTGTGAAGCTGGAGCAGATGTAAGAGAGATCACTAGTGGTACATGAGTGATGTCTGCTGTAATAGATGAAGAAAGCGAAGTAGAAATGGCAGGTTGAGGTGTTGATTCTTCTTGAACATTTTCAGCATTTTGAACAATTATTGTTGAATTGTGATGACTGTCTTATGGGGCTGTGGCAATTGATTTTTTTGCCACAGTTTTGAGTAGTCGAGGAAGTGCCTTAATTTTAAACAATTGAGAGGCATGTGTATCAGGTTGTTGCATGCACTTGTAAGGAAACTAGAGTTCATTAAATTTCACATGGCGTGATATGTAAAAACGATGTGTCTGTGGCTCAAGGCAAAGATAACCTTTATGATTGGTGGAGTAACCAAGAAAGACACATCGTGTGGATTTAAAATCCAACTTTGATCGACCAAATGGTGCAAGCAAGGGATAGTAGGAACATCCAAACACTCGTAAGGAGTCACAAGTAGGGGCAGAGCCAAAAACCACTTCATGCGGTGACTTGTAACCCAAGACCAAAGTTGGTAAGCGATTAATTAGAAACACTGCAGTACAAAACGCTGCAGTCCAAAATTTTATTGGAATAGAAGCATGTGATAACAATGTTAATCCTATTTCTATGTTATGTCGATGACGTCGTTCAGCTAATCCATTTTGTTCTGGTGTTCCTGGACATGAAATTCTATGAATGATGCCATTAGTTTTGAAAAGATTCTGCAGACTTTGATTAACAAACTCACCGCCTCCATTGCTTTGAAATATTTTAACATGAGTATCAAACTATGTTTCCATTTGCTTGAGAAAGGAAGGAAATATTATTGCTACATCAGATTTTTGATTTATAGGAAAAAACCATATATATCGGGAATACTCATCAATAATAATTAAATAGAGACAGTTTCCATTATAAGAGGGGACAAATGCAGGACCCCAGACATCTGAATGGAGTGTATGCATAAAAGCGGTAGCATATGATTTTCTAGATTCAAATGGGAACTTTGTTGATTTTCCCAAAACACGGCTTTCACAAAAAACATTTTCTTTATCTATAGATGGTAAACATAACTTTGTGAGAATTCTGGCTTGAAGGTGGCCCAGTCATGCATGCCATAAGTTGCTGGACACTTTATTTGCTAAAAAACTAATTGGAATTGTGGAGAGTTGCTGCAGATTGATCGGATATAACCCATCCTTCATGAAACCTTTAAGAATTACCTGCTTTGTCTTCATATCCTTAAGAATAAAACCCCATGGATAAAACATAAAATAGCAGTTATTATCTCTTGTGAATTGAGATACATATAATGGTTTCTTTTTAATTGCAGGAACTACAAGAACATCATTTAGCTTGAGATTGGTAGTGGGAATAGTAACATTTCCAGTACCAGTGATAGGCAAGCCCTGACCATTTCCAACCATAACAGAGTCATTTCCAGGATAAGAGATAATACCTTGGACTTCATTTGTGTCAGACGTTATATGCTGGTTTGCTCCAGTGTCAGAATACCATATCTCTTCTGCAATTTCACCAATTTTAATTACAGCAAAGGCGTTGTATTGATCAGCTTCTTCATCAGATGCAAAGCATCCATCTGCTTTGTGATTAGGTCCCCCACATCAAAAACAAGTGATGCTACCACGTCCATGATTACTGTTATGTGAGATTTGTTTCTGATGAGTCCCAGTAAAGTTTCTATTTTGGCGAGGAAAACGAGTTTCTTTAGCTCGTGATGGAGTGTTGTTAGTGGGATTTCTCCCAGTAAAGCTGCGATGATTGTGACCACGAGTGTTGGTGCTTATCCATGGCTTTGAGTTTGTGCAGCCACGATTTGTATAAAAAGCCACAGAAGGAGCAGTTGTCTGTGATCCTTGAATTCGAATTTCAAAGTCATGAAGTTTGCCAATAACTCCTTCAAGAGATGGAAAGGTATCTCTAGCATTTAATGTTGCTACTATAGGATCAAATTCAGATCCTAATCCTCGAAGAATACAGATGATGAATTCATCATCATCCATTGGTTTACTTGCACCATAAAGAGACAGAGCCAAAGCTTTTGCTTTGTGTAAATAATCTTTCAATGAAGAGGTACCTTTTGTCAGAGACTGTAGTTCGCCTTTGATTTGTTGGATGTGATCTTGAGTGTGAGTGCCATAAAGTATCTCTAACATTTGCCATGCATCATGCAAAGATTCACTATTGATGACTTGAGAAAGAGGTCCATTAGATAGTGAACTGTTGATCCATCCAAGGATCAATTGATCCGTGCGCAGCCACACTGCTGCAGCAAGATTTGTTTGCAACTCACCGTTCTAACCAATGATAGTTGATTTCGGGTAGGGAACTTCATCCTTCATGTATCCAAGGAGTCCATAGCCACGCAAAACAGGAATAACCTGTGTTTTCCACAAAAGACACCAATTATGTGAACCTCGTGATCACGTGGTCACGCAACCCACACGCAAAGACACCAATTCCCGGAAAGCCAAATAAATTAGGTTTGATAGGAGTGTGACACAAAGATAACTTGTACCCAGACACCAGCACTATTGGAAACGGAGACCCCCACCTAACGAATATTGATTCGCGAACGAGAAGTATAAGGATGACGTCACGAAGAAAGTTGTTCTTTGATAAGTTGTTTTCAGTTCTTTAGAGAACCAAGGAAGGGAGATTATCCCACCAACACACAATAAGTGCAGCAAAGAAGTTTATTGATTTGAAAATTGCGTAACCTTACATGTTTGGTTATGCCTTTATTTATACTGACTCTAGACTTAATAAAACCCTAATGGACCCCCCTTAGGTGGACTTATATGAAGCCCACTTACAATTGACCCAAATAAG
>Ga0325410_1002482_pt1 | contig 20704 bp, 4 predicted proteins | sample PopdelMetagenome_16_FD_206182 | JGI IMG/M metagenome (GOLD analysis project Ga0325410, IMG submission 206182) | Populus deltoides microbial communities from Bellville, Georgia, United States - Xylem-PdIQD-R3 | ecosystem: Host-associated > Plants > Phyllosphere > Stem > Wood/Secondary xylem... | reverse complement strand
TCATCATATTTTATTCAACAATATTAAGGATATTTTAAACATGGGCATAAACACTACTGCCGACAACACTGCTACTAACAACGTTGCTGCTATTGAGATTTCTATTGTTGTCATGCCTCATATAATCTCTTATGTTGTTCCTCCACTTGTGTCATTTTCGAGGTTTTTGCCGGAGCACACTTTAAAAGGTGGCAAGAGAGGATCTTTAGTGTCCTTGACATGTATGGAGTTGTTTGGGTTCTTAACGATCCTAAAACCAGTGACAATGCCGAAGCATAGACTTATGAGAATAAGGTTTATAGACACTCCATTTTAAGCACTCTCTCTAATCATTTATTTGATGTATATTGCAACTATAAGAAAGCAAAGAAGATATGGAGCAATATGGTGACAAAGTATATTGTCGAAGATGTGGGAAACCAAAAATTTGTCAGTGGAAAAGAGATGATATTTGGTGTCCTTGAAATGTATGGAGTTGCTTGGGTTTTTACCAATCCCAAGACCAATTCCAATGCCAAAGTATAGATGCATGTGAACAAGGTTTGTAGACACTTCATTTTAAGCACTCTCTCCAATTAGTTATTTGATGTATATTGCAGCTACAAGGAAGCAAATAAGATATGGAGCAATATAAATATACTGCTGAAGATGTGCAGAATAAAAAATTTGTTATTGGAAAAGAGAGGATCTTTGGTGTCCTTGACATGCATGGAGTTGTTTAGGTTCTTACTAATCTCAAGACCAATGACAATGCCGAAGTATGAAGGCACGTGAACAAGGTTTGTAGACACTTCGTTTTAAACACTCTCTCTAATAAGTTATTTGATGTATATTGTAGCTACAAAGAAGCAAATGAGATATGAAGCAATATGGTGATAAAATATATTGTCGAAGATGTGAGAAAATAAAAATTTATCATTAGAAAATTTTACCAGTAAGAAATGGTTGATAACAAAGACATCAAAACTCAGTAATAATAAAAAAAATTCATGAAATAAGTCTGCAATAAAATGCGAGAGGAAACACAATATTTGAATCTAAAGTACCTCTCATTGGAATGTATTTAAAATGTATTTGGCACAATTCTAAAAAGAAAAGAATTTGGCAGAGGTCTATATATGGTGTGGTGATTAAGGTTGTGTTTGTTTTGCACCTGCTTTTGCGTTTGCGGTGCAAAAAATACAGCAAGGTGTTTGGTAACTGTAAAAACTGTGTTTTATACTGCAGGATCTACTAAAAATTTGAGTTTGAAACACAATTTTTGTGAAATATTTTTTACATGTTTTTTTAACTGAGTTTCGTAAAACACTGTTTGTTTTTGCGTTTCAAAAGTGCATTTGAAAAAATTTGATAATCTTTTATTTTTTTCTTTACTTTAAATTAATATTTTTTGGTGTTTTTAGATCATTTTGATGCGCTGATATCAAAAATAATTTTTTAAAAATAAAAACACATTATTTTAATGCATTTTCAAGTAAAAAACACTTTGAAAAGGAACCGCAACCACACAACTACCAAACATTTTATACATGTTTTTTGATACCCATAAACTTCAACCACAATTTTTACCAAACACGTATCTAAATCCAACTAACCTTAGCTAACTATACTTTTTTTAAACTTATTTTTTTCAAACTATAACTACATAAGCTATCTAAAAGACAAACCCACTCTTATAATAATAATAATAATAATAAAAAAGTACTTTCACAATGAAGCCTCGACAAAGAGAACTTAAATATTGAGCCTTCTGCATGATGAAGGTTTTGTTATTTTCTTTCCTAGTTTTTTTGTCAACATCACACATCTGGACGAGCTTCGATGTTTCAACCGCCAACGAATTGCAATATTTGACTCGTGAATATTTTGATTAAAAGTTTACTCTTAAAGCATGGTGTTGAATATACATCACCCAATTAATCTTATTTTGCAATTTCTTATTGAAGTGTTCATGACATAATTAATATGCAAGCAACATTATTGGCTTGCGTTGATCTAAGCTATTGTTTTACTGCTAATTTTTTATTTAGTTTTTTAAAAGGTGGCTACAGGTTAATGAAAAAAAATTATATATAAAATATATTCAATCCACCCAACGGGCATGCATAAAGCTAAGTATGTATTAAATCTCAAGCTTTTTTATAAGCTCTAGGGATTTTTTAAAACTTTCTAGACATTTTTTTAATTATGCTGTTGTCATGTAAGATATGTGAGTTTTTTTTTTTGAATTAATAATATTAAGGTTATACAAATTGTAATTAAATTACCTCTCTCTTATTTCATAGTTATATGGGTATGGTTGAATCATTATAAAAGTGTTTTGTGTTTTTCTACTTGTTTTTCTGTTTTTTTTTTAATTTAACCCTTCATAATTTTTTTTAATTTCATCGTTCATAATAGGTTGTTTTGGAAATTATGCTTTTTATTTTTTAATTTTTTTCTGTACTGGTCTCATGCATTTATCTTTTTTTTTTCTTCTTGATTTCAGTCTTCAATACTAAATCTGTTGAAAGAAAAGATTTATAATTTTTTTAATTTGTTTTCAATGAATTTATCTCAATCTTATGACTCAAGTCACAAGTTCAATATTAGGTTAACCTAAGTTGGTTTAGGTTATTTTGTATGAGCCTCTTTTTTTAATTAATTTTTTTCTTCTGATTTTTTTCTTCAACACTGGGTTAGTTGAGAATTGGACTTCATAATTTTTTTTTATTTTGCTTTCTATGAGATTATCTCGATCTCATGATCTAGACAACGAGTCTGACAGGTTGACTTTATTTTTAATTGATTTTTTTAATTGAGCTTTATAATTATTTTGATTTGCTTTCCATGAAATTATCTCGATCTTATAACCCAAATCACAGATTTGACATGTTGACCCTGATTGATTTTATTCATTCTTTTTTAGGTCACTTTTTAATTGAATATATATATTCAATTTCACCCTTGAACAACTCAATCTTTTTTTTATTTAGTTTTTTTCTTTAAATTTCATCTATTAATATCAAGTTGTTTGAGAATTGAACTTCATAATTATTTTTTCAATTTGTTTTTTGTGAAGTTATCCTTATCATATGAATTTTTTTTCCTCTCGATGTTAACATTTAGCTTCAGATCTTTTGGAAATGAAACTTCATAATTTTTTATTTGCTTTTTATGAATTTGTCTAGGTCTCATAACCGAAATTAAGAGTTTAACATGTCATTCTAAGTTGACTTGAATTGTTTTTTTTCCTTTTTTTAATTGATTTTTTTTCCTGATTTCATCCATCAATACTAGGTTGGTTGGAAATTGACTTCATAATTGTTTTTCAATGTACTTTTTATGAGGTTATCCCTATCTCATGATTCAGGTTGTGATTTTAACAACTTAACCTCAATTGACTCAAATAGTTTTTTTTTGTTCTTTTTTAGTTTAATATTTTTTTCAATCTTGTTTTTCAGTATTGAGTATTGAGTTGATTATGAATTAGTCTTCATAATTTATCTTGATTTGTTTTCTATAGGGTTATCATGTTCTCATGAGTCAGGTCATAAACTTGACAAGTGAATTTAAAGTTGTTCCAATATGTTGCAATCTCAATATTTGAAAGAAAATACACTTAATATATTAATGTATCAATATTTAAAAAAACATCACCCATCATACATTGTATTTTAAGTTTTTGAATAAATTTATTTTTGTTAGGAAATATATTATCAACGCCTGAACAATTTTCTTTCATTAAAAAAATTTAATCCGACTCGCTACGCGTGTAGAGTTAAATACTATATAGTGATTAACATCAAAATATAGATTCATTAGGTGAGGCCATATAAACAAATCAATTTTTAATTCTAAACAAAATATATACTTTTCTCGTTAGAATTGTTTTGGTCTTTAAAGAATGGTTGAATTTGAATAGTTAATACTATTTTATTGGTCATACTCTCTTAACGGGTTGGATAAAAAAAATTTGAAAGTAAAAACCTAATATTTAGATTGTCATTTTTTTTTAACATTGTCACGAAACTTTGTATAACGCTTCAACTTGAAAAATTTCAATTCGACTATTTATGTAGTTTGAATTTTAAATTAAATCATATAAAATTGTCTCAACGTGACCTTATTTATTAGGTAGGTCTAAAGAAACAAGTCAACCTAATACTGAATGATAAAATTAAATAAAAACCTCATTTTAAAGAATGAAATTGAAAAAAAAAATAAAAGATAACAAAAAAAAAGGTCCAAAACCCAAGTGAATTAAAAAGCTCAAATTAAAGGATGAAATTGAAAAAAAAACTAAAAAAATAAGAAAATAGTATTTTTTTATTATATTATAAAAAATATAGAAATTAATTTATCATCAGCCTAATAATGAAAGATAAAATTAAATAAAATCCACATATTAAAGTATATAGTTGAAAAAAACAATAAGAAATTAAAAAAAAAACTAAAAAAATAAAAATTTCATATTAAAGGATAATATTAAAAAACAAAACCCAATATATATAAATAAATGGCTAAAAAAACCAAATGGCCGAATAAAAAAGCTATAGGCTTGTTAAAAAAAAATCCCCAGCTCATGGGCCTAATGAAATTTAAATAATTTTGCTCTCAATATGGATTGAACTCGCGATATTTCAAAATCCAAAAATTACTTTCGCATCAATTGCTTGGGTATATTACAGGTTTCAATGAATGGCACAAATTCGGTTGCAATAAGGGTTTATATTCGTGACTTGTGAGGCCCTTTTTTATTTTCTTTATTTTTGTCTTTATTTCTTAAAATTTTTATTTTATTTTATTTAATCTTTTAAATTTTTAGTGCTTAAAATAGTGATTATCCTTACAAGTTAATAATAATAATAATAATAATAATAATAATAATAATAATAATAATTTAAGGAAGTAGCCCTTGTTGGGTTGTCAGCTAGCCCAATCGAAATTGGCTAAAACAACATCCTTGTACACCTTAAAAATATTTTTATTTTTAAGAATGCACCACCCAACATACATCATAAGTAAACTCCCACATAAAAGTAGGATCGAAGATAGTGAGATCTTGATGAGTAAGGGAAGTTTGAGATTAAAATAAATATATAAATGATAAAAATAATAATTAATGTGATGTCAAATGGAGAGGATAACCTTTATGAATAAATATAAATGTATCATTGAAGTTGAAATAAAGATTATGAATTTTAATTTGAAAATTTGTAATGTTGGCAAAAACCAATAACAAGTTTTGATGGATAGAAGAATAAAAAAAAAGAGAAAATGATCTCAAAAAATTGATATGGTAATAAATAATAAAAGATAAGAAAGGATAGTATAGCGAAAAGGCAATAGTGAAGGTGCAAACATCAATTACATATCATTAGCGTTACTGAGAAACAATAATAAACTCGATAAGGAAATGAAATGAGAAAAATATGAAATAAATATATTTTGATGAAAGAAAATTATTTTTAGGGTTTATAAGAATAATTTATGTGATTAATGTGAGGATCAAACAAGAAAACTCAGATTGTTTGATGAAAAATCATAAATTAATCAGTTTTACACTAAAAAGCAGAGCTCTCAATCTAACAATCAGATTAAACTAAAATTTCTCATGAAACCTCCTGACATAATATTTTACCCTGAGTTAAAATTTTAGAATGATTGGAGATTGGAAAAGCCCTGCATTTTAAGTACAATAAACGGGTAAAATGCAAGAGACATATTTAGTGGAAAAAGAAGAATAAAACAAAATTACTTTTATAAAAAGGATGGTTCAGCTGAATAAAGGAAAGAAAATGAGGAATGTAGTGGGAATACTTGGAATTTATGAAACATAAGGCTTAATATGCAAATAACAATAAATGGGACTTATAAATGCCCCACTCCTCTCTTAGCTGACAAGTTCTTCAAAGGGGTTAGGGTTTCTTTAATGATTTCTTTCCACTTCTAGATGAGTTCATCCAGGAAAAAATGAATTAGAATGGTTGAAAAGGGGTTATTAAATGATTAGAAGAGGATTTGAGTTGTTTAAAGAGGGTTTTTAAATTTGAAAGTTTGGATAAGAAGATTGAAAGATAAAGGGAAAAGGTGGAAAAAACTTGAATTAGTCTTTCATTTTCACTTGTTTTGTCATCCATTTAATGTAAGGAACTCATCCAAATATGAGTTATTAAATGTAAGGAAATCTAGTTGTTTGGGATAATGCTCTTGTGATGGAATGTTGCTTATAAATGTGAAGTTAGTTTGGGTAAAGTGTTGATTCATGAATTTAGAAGAAACAATTCTCCCTTTTTTTTTATTTTCATCTTTATTTCTTAAAATTTTTATTTTATTTAATCTTTTAAATTTTTAGTGCTTGAAATAGTGATTATTCTTACAAGTGAATATATATATAGGCTGAGTAGGGATGTTGTTCTAACCAATTTATATTGGGCTAGCTAACAGCCCAGCCAGGGCTAGGAATATAGCCCTGGTTGGGTTGTTAGCCAGCCTAATATATACTAGTTAGAACAACATCTCTACTCAGCCAACCTTAGATTAGGTAGGTAGGCTCTCTCTCCTTTTTTCTTCTTTTTTTTTTTAATTTTTATCTTATCCTTTTTTTTATCCACATGTTTTTAGCTCACCTATGAGGCACACACCTTAAAAATATTTTTATTTCAAAAAATACACTACCCAACACATACATATGTAAACCCTCATATAAAAGTAGGATAAAAAATAGTGAGGTCCTGATGAGTAAAAAATGCTTGGGATTAAAAGAAATACACAAATGAAAAAAAAAATAATTAATGTGATGTGAAATGGAGAGGATGACCTCTATAAATAAATATAAAGGTATTTTTGAAGTTGAAATAAAGATTATGAATTTTAGTTTGAAAAACATGTATTAGTGGCAAAAACCAATAACATGTTTTGATGGAAAGAAGAATAAGAAAAAAAGAAGAGAAAATGATCTCAAAAAATTAATATGGTAATAAATAATAATGATAAGAAATGATAGTATAGCGAAAAGACAATACTGAAGGTGCAAGTATTAATTACATATCGTTAGTGTTACCGAGAAAAAATAATAAACTTGATAAGGAAATAAAAAGAGAAAAATATAAAATAAATATATTTTGATGAAATAAAATTATTTTGAGGGCTTATAAGAATAATTTATGTGATTAATGTGAGGATCAAATAAAAAAATTTAGATTGTTTTATGAAAAATCATAAATTAACCAGTTTTATATTAAAAAGTACAGCTTTCAATTTAACAATCACATTAAACTAAAATTTCACATGAAACTTTGGATTAAAGTTTTAAATTGATTGGAGATTGGGAAAGCCATTGCATTTTAAGTACAACAAATGGGTAAAATGCAAGAGACAAATATTTAGTGAAAAAAAGAGAATAAAAAAATTACTTTTATAAAAAGGGTTGGCCAGCTGAATAAAGGAAAGAAAATGAGGAATGTAGTGGGGGAATACTTGGAATTTATGAAACATGAGGCGTAATATTGAAATAACAATAAATAAGACTTATAAATGCCATACTCCTTTCTTGGCCGACGAGTACTTCTTCAAAGGGGTTAGGGTTTCTTTGATGATTTCTTTCCACTTTTAGATGAGTTCACCTAGGAAAAAAATGAAGTAGAATGGTTAAAAAAATGTTATTAAATGATTAGAAGAGGATTTGAGTGGTTTATAGAGGGTTTTTAAATTTAAAAGTTTGGGTAAGAAGATTGAAAAACAGAGGGAATAGGTGGAAAAAGCTTGAATTAGTTTGGGTAAAGTGTTGATTTCATGAATTTAGAAGAAAAAAAATTCTCCACCTAGACCTAGTAAGTTTTAGACTAGGAGCAAGTTGAAGGGGAGGAGCTGAATTGGTTGAATTATTGTGTAAACTTGATGGAAATGTGTTGGTTTAGTTATAAAATAAATGGGTAACCTTTGATTATGGGAAATTGGTGAAAAATTCATGTTTCCTTTCTAGTGCATGTTTTGGCCAAGATAGGAAACAAAAGTGTGAGATTATTTGACTAAGCTATAACCATTTATGATTGGGATTGTGCGCTTGAATTTGAGGAAAAGTTAAAAGAAATCACCTTGTTTCTTATTGGACTCCATTCGGCTAAAGCTCCATGGAATGGAGAATTCAATCCTGAATTTTATTAGTATTGAAACCTACTTCTAAGGATATGAAGTTAAGAATGTTGGGTATAAGGGATGTATGAACTTGTTAACTTTAACAAAACGAGCATGTACTTTGAGAGAGAGATTTTGCCACTTTAAATAAAAAATGAATTTAATTAATTGATTGCTATGAGATTTTGTGTTTAATAATGTTAAAGGATATAGTGAATAAATATGGTTGCCTTGAATTGTGAAAATTGCATGAAAAATATAATGTTGTTCATCAAATTGATAATTGGAATCTAGATAGCTGAATTTCAATTGAAATTAGAACTAGTAAATGATAAAATTTGGAATATGTTTCCGTATGAAAATTTTAGCTAGGGATGTTAAATTTCAAATAAGAATGACTTCACTTAATTTTATGTTATAAAACCCCACATATGAGTTAAGAACTGAAGAAGGTTAAACCGAGTCTTGTTGGAAAAATTGTGTATGTTACTGAAATAAGCAATTTTAGGTGTATTAAGGGCAAAACCAAGTTTTCTTCCCTCATCAAAATTGTAGATTTGTATAATAGCTTTCTAAATATGCAAGCCACACTCAAAACCAAGTTTTATAACTTTAGTTATGATTAAAATATTAAACAATATTATGGAGTGATTAAGTTAAATCAGCTAGAATTAGTCAACTTCTAATGTTGTTTAGAATTGTTCTTGATGTAAAACTTTAATGATAGAAGTAATAAGAATAAAGAGAAAAAATATTTGCTTAAAGTATAAGTAGCATTTGTAATTAGTAATTGATAGATTATATGTTTGGGATTGAGCAATGAATTGAAATGAGTTGGCGATAAAAAAAAAAGAAAAATATACTAGCCAACTACATAAGTTCTTTTGACTAAAGTTAATTTGTTAAGAAGAAAATATGGGTTTGTGTAACTCCTTGTTCATGAAGTTGTCAATATAAGAGATTAAAAATATGTTATGATGGTTTTTTTCCCCACTAAGATAGAGTGATGGTCTACAAACATGTCGATACATGAGAGACTACAGGATCCACGCAGTAGTAGAGGACCACCTTTAAAGCACATGCACTAGGTAGGTGCTTGACACCTTGACATTTTTTTTAAACAAATTTATTAAGTCAAGTAACTTTAAATTCTTTAAATGTGTTATTTTTCTATTTTGATTGTAATATGTGTGGAACTAATTACTCGATAATGATACTAGTGCTAGTAATAGGTGGTGGAACTAGTTACTCGATAATAGGGTTAATGCCCGGTTATAGGTCGAGGAACTAGTTAACCGGTAATGAGATTAGTGTCTGATAATGGACAAAGAAACTAGTTACCCGATAATGGGGCTAGTGCCCGATAATGGGGCTAGTGCCCGATAATGGGTTGGTAACATTAGTTTGTTTGATAACCGGGTATGTGATTTGATTGAATTGACTTATGTGGAGTTAGTATTACTTGGATGACTGACTTATTGGACTATAAATGGAATGTTGGATGAAACCCAACTGTTAAACAAAAGTGGTAAATTGTTTTTATGTTATGGATTGTTGAATTAATAAAATTAAATTGATGAAAATCTAATTCTTGTGAAGGATGGAGATGAGGACTACATTGTTTGGGAAGTTAGAATAAAAGTTCATTGACCATAATGGGTGTTATATAACTGAGGAATTTAATAGTGTATGTATTTGTATTTTAAATTATTTAGATAAATTGTAATTGATATAATTTGAAAATCATGTACTATGCACATGTAAGATGTCAAAGAAATTATGATTAATAATGTAAATATATTGTATTAAGGGGTTGTGTTATTGCTGACATGATATGAATTTCTTGGCAATTATAACAGTGTAATGAGATTCTAATAGCAATAATGAGACCGCGTACAACAATGATTACCAATTGTTCTGTCTAATGTATATGAGCGTGGAGGGCTTGCTTCAAAAATTAAAGATGCACATAAATAATGTGTTATGATATTTTAAATATAAGAAAAATAAATTACCACATTTAAAATTTTGCATACACTAGATACGTGGTATTCAGTGGCAAGTAAACTAGTTATTCTTTAGAATGTTATGAAAAAGTAAATGAGGGAATTGTAAGTTAAGCTAAGGATATCAGCATAATGATCTGAACTAACATAAAATAAAAGGATGATACCTAAAAGCCTGGTGCATAAATTGTAAACCCTGACCTGAAAGAATGATGGAACTCTTCAACAATGCATCGATTATAGATAGTTGAATCGGGTGATTGTAAAGAATAAATACCCGTTTTAATAGATTGATGATTTGTTTAATCAGTTGAAAGGGAGTAAGGGTGTTATCTAAGATTAACTTAAGATTGTGATATCATCAATTGAGAATAAAGGAGGCAGATGTTCTAAAGACTACTTTTAGGATTCGGTATAGGCATTATAAATTCTTGGTGATGCCATTTAGGCTAACTAATGCCCCAACCATATTTATGGATTTGATGAATCGAGTATTTCGACCATATTTGGATTAATATTCTGGTATACACCAAGGATCGGGAGAAACATGAGCAACATTTAAGGATAATGCTACAGACCTTAACGAAGAATCAATTGTATGCGAAGTTGGATAAATGTGAATTTTGGATGGAAAAAATAGTATTTTTAGGACATGTAATATTAGCAGGAGGGATTTGTATGGGCCCTAGGAAGGAGGAGGTTGTGGTAAATTAGGAAAGGTCGACCAACATGGGACCCCATTTGAATGAAGTGTTGGTATCTATTGTCTTAAATTAGGACCCCTACTTTACTTCTCAATTATAGGCAAGTATACAAAGTATTTTGGAAACGAGATTAAAATTGAGTAAAACTTTCCATCCTCAAATGGACGGACAATCTGAAAGAACTATATAGATTTTAAAGGATTTGTTAAGATCTTTTGTGCTAGATTTTGAAGGGAACTAAAAGGATCACTTATTGTTGGTGGGATTTACTTATACTAACAGCTATTAGGCAACCATAGGTATGGCACCTTTTGAAACATTATATAGGAGAAGATTTTGTACTCCACTTTGTTAGGAAAAAGTGGGTGAAAGAAAACTAATGGGATTAGAATTAATTCAAATGACAATTGACAAGGTGAAATTGATTAGGGAAAGGATGAAGGAGGTACAAGATAGACATAAAAGTTATGTTGATAACCGAAGGAGACCATTAGAATTCAAAGAAAGAGACTAAGTGTTTTTAAAGGTTGCACCTGGAAGAACACGATCCATTCGGGGAAGAAAGGAAAGCTATTGCCTAGGTATAATGGGCATTTTGAAGTTATCAAAAGAATCAGATCTGTAGCTTACAAGTTGGTGTTACCCCTTATCTGTCTAAAATGCATGATGTATTTCATGTGTCACTGCTTCAAAAAGCCAAGTTGGACTTGACATGAGTTCTACGACCGATACTATTGGAAATTAGAAAGGATCTAACTCTAGTGATGAAACCAATAAAGATTGTACATCGAAGCAAAAGTGAACTACGAAATAAAGGAAAGTGTTCCTTTGGTAAATATTCCATGGAAAAATTCCCAGATCGAAGAGGAAACTTAGGAAATGAAAGACAAGATGAGGAAGAGACACCCTCATTTGTTTCAAATTGACGATATGAATTTAAATTTTACGGATGAAATTTTATAAGGGGGAATGATTCTTTTAGGTTGGAGTTTACACACACACACACACACACACACACATGAACTTGTGAATTTAATGAGGAAATTTTTAATTCAAGGGATAAAGAATTAAGATTTAATATTTAACTAAAATGTGGAATTCTAGTACTCATTATAAGAAAACACGGATGAACGATAATGGAAAAATGACAAGTAAAAATGCCCGCAATTATAAATTTATTTGGGCCAAATATGAAATTAATATAAGAGGGGAGTTTTTTGTAAATTGAACAAAAACAACCCCTCTTTTTTTTATGTTGAAAGGTTGACTGGAATTAAAGAAATATGAGGGAACATGTTCAATTTCTCTTCATTTCCATATATTAAATTAATAAAAGAGAGGAGTGTTTTTGTAAATTAAACAAAAACAACCCCTCTCTTTTTTTATGTTGCAAGTCCGGTTGGAAATAAAGAAACAAGAGGGAGCTTGTTCAATTTCTCTTCATTTTTCTTGTTCTTTCAAATTAATAAAAAATGGCTAAGAAGGTTCAGGGAAGCTTTAGATAAGATTAAACAGCTAAGTGAGTTCTATAGGGAGAGAAAGAAACGTTGACAATAAGAAAGAGAGAGAAAAAATAATTTTGAAAAAGCAAGGAGAAAAGTTTTGGGAAGAAATGGTGCAAGGAACAAAATAAATTTGTTAAAATTGATTGTGGTAAGGTAATTGCTTGATTTAATTTTTTTTAAGCTATAAAGTTTTGATAAAGAGTGGAAATCTCTAATTTTATTACAAATTAGAGTTTATTTTGAGTTAATGTAGGAAAGGAATAATGTTGTGTGGGTAAACTCATTTTTGTTCACATAAAGTAGCTAAAAATAAAAATAAAAGAAAAAAAATTACAAATAGAATATGGGTTTTTAAGCTATGCATGGAGCCGATCAGGTGTGAAAGTAAATGAAGAATCTGAAATTCTGAACTCTTTAGCTTATGTAAATATACTATTTTAAGGTTAGAAATGAAATCAATTTGGGTTATACTAGATGCAAGTAAATTAGTTAAGGCAGATTTGTTACAATTTAGTTAAAAATAAGTGTTATTATCTTGGTATGTTGGAAGGAAGATGATGGTATATAAGTAAATTGGTTAAATAAAATTAATTATATTGAATTAAAATAAAATGGATGTTGATGTTTTGGTTGTATTGGAAAAAAGATAAGTACATGAAAATAATTGGAACATAAAAATGTAAAGTTTATATCAAGCATAAAGAAATATCTCAATTAATGATTAATGTTCAGAAAGGTTTAAATGACAAAATGGTTATTGATTGGTTGAATCTTGGGGTTTTGGGAGGAGGTTCGTCGTGGAGTCGGTTCTCTCGGAAGCACACACCATAGGAGCTCTAGTTTAGGGCTCATCCGTAGTTATTGAATGCTATTGTTTTTTGTTTTTATTTATTTTTTAAATTGATGGAAGGTTATTGTTTACATATTAATTGTTAGTTCTAAAATAATACAAGTTGACATTGAAAGAACTTAATTATCTTCGGGGTGGGATAATAAATTTTGAGAATTGAATTTCCTTTGGGGCAGGATTATACATTATAAGGATTTATTTGTTTTTAGGGTAAGACATTAAGATCTTAAAGATTAAATTGCCTTCAAGAAGGTTATTATAAATTTTATGAAGATCGATAATATATGTTATTAGAATAAAGATCTTATATAAATTGAATCCAATATTTTTTGAAATGATGATTATTTTTCATATCCGAAGGAGATTAAGGGTAGCAAGTAGAAATAAGGATTGTATATTGTGAATGGTAAGGAGGAATAGATTTGTTTGTCGATATAAAGAGTAGAAATTGAGGAGATTAAAATATATTAAAGGTTTAATTATAATAGCACATGCATACTTATATTTTGTAATTTAATAGTGTTTTACAAGTACTTCACGTGCACCTCCTCAGTAGTCCTTGGATCATCCTATCTTCATTTACTTATATAGGTTGTCTAGGAAATGAAGAGTTTTTGGCATGTAAACTTTTAAACATTAAAATTAATTAATGTAATCTTTAAGTAAGTTGATCCTTAAAAATGATTTTTTTGATTTTCCTCTATTTGTTGGTTATGTAATGCTAATGTATCATATGAATTGTGTGGAAGGTGCATTGTGAAAAAAAAGAAAATCTAGATTTAAGTATGTATTTGGACGGGAGGTAAGCCTGAGCCCACTTTGAATGTTTTGAATGGAATATGTATACTTTGCTTCCTAAAAGATTAATTATAAGAAAATTAAATTTGAGTAGTGTTCTATATAGAGAAAATGCTGCCAAAATGTTATTGAAATGAATAAATTTTATAATTGTACAGTATTTACCATGATGATAAGTTCACAAAGTGAACTAATATGGTTATCTTTATATGCTAGGGCTACATCTCTGAATCGATGCTTGTCAAAAATTAGAATATAAATTAAGGTTCATTACATAAATTGATAAAATGAAAAGTGAGATTTAAAGGAATAAATTTTAGATAACTATTCAAATTAATGATACCTTTAAGTAGATGGTGAAGTTACCCTAAGAAGTAGAATATTTCATTATGTGTGTGTGTGTATAACCTCGAGGAAGAGGTATAAAGAATGAAACGCAAGTAGAGATTGAAGTTGGAAAGACTGTGTTATTACATGTTTATGTCATTTAGTATAATGAATAATTTAAGGAACCAGATAATAAATTGTATTATTATAAATAGTGAATATGACTTCTTATTGAGTTGAAATGTAAAGATTAATGTAGAAACTAAATTCTTGCAAGAAACTAATTTATTAAAATGTGTCCAAGCCATGAAAGGTCTCAAATGTAAGGTGAAATTTTGAAATTGATTTTAAGTGTTGTAATAAATTCTTTAGTCAAGATAATTAGTAATTGTTATGTTGTTAAGAAAGGAAAATATTTTTTTTATGATGGGAGCTAATGATATCAACGGGATCACGTTGATATTGACATTAACATGAAATTGATTAGCCATTCCATGCTATGGAGGCTAATGACACCAGTTAGGTTACACTGGTGTTGACGTAATAAAAAAAAATTGATTAACTATCTAAGGATTGTAAGCTAATGATACCTGGGTAATACCAGGTAATTGGTATTGGAAAAACCTTGATTAGTTGTTTTTGTGCTGATGACTAATGATATCAATTTAAAATCAATATCAATAATAAGTGGTTGAACCAGGTTATAGGTGGTAAAGGATATCAAGATGGCTGATATCGATAATTAAGCTCGTGTGTGAGGATTTAACAAAAAGAAAAACATTGTTTAACTAATTTAATGAGAAACAATAATTTACACCTCATGTTATTATGATTTAAATGTATAATCTTGATATGTGAATTTTATCATGTATGTTTGCTTACAAGTTCATCTCATCCAAGATAGAAGTAATTCCTCAGTTGAAGTTGCACTTTTTTTTTTGTTATAGATTAGGTAGAACTTTATTAAAGTTGAAAAACTCACGTTTTCTATATTCTACTGAAATTCTAGCAGGATATTTTTTTAAAAAAATTACCCATTTTTTCCTGAGTTCAAAACTTACGAAAATTTATATCATTAAGAATTTAAAAGGTGTTACACCACACAACCCTTATTCATCAATAAACAATATCTCTCTAACTTCTGAGGCCAATCTTTTCATTAAAGACTATCTTTAAGTTGGCTTAACCATCATTACCAATAATGACTTGTTCTTAAGCAAAAAACTTATCCACTAATAACAAGTGTGATACACCAACCAATACTCAATCTTATAGGAAGTCATATATTCTCCATCATTTTTTCGTCTCTATCATATAAGTTGATATAACTTATGGTATCTATAAATACCACAAGTCACCAAGTAAAAAGAGGGTAAACTAAAACTAATTTGACTTCATTACTCGCGTGTCCAACACACCTTTACTCTTCTATTTCATATATTTTTTTTCACACATATTTTACTCCTCATATATTTACCAACTTAGGCATTAAATGGTCCCCTATTTTGACAAGGGACTTGTTTTTCAAATGAACACCCACTTGACAAAGTCAAGACCAGTCACCTCATCCTAGATCACAACCTCAAAAAGCCTAAATCTAGTTTGAAGTTTTTCACGACTTCATCATTAACGTTGTCTATGAAAACTGATAAAAGCTAGTTTATTCCCTTTCACTCCTTATTCTTTCCATAGCTAAAAAACTCTAGTATCGGAAAGAGTAACTGATCTCCTCATCACATGAACTCTATCTCCTCTAAATTTCAATAAACTCATTCATTAAATACAAGTGCTCAACAATGTTATTTGAGCCATATAAGAATAGCTTCACACTCTCTTATTTCATCAACAGGAAATGCAACACAACTTTATTACATGCACCAAATGCATAAAGACAACTTCAATTCCATTAAAGGACATGAAAAAACAATATGCAAAGTAGACACAACACTCCAACTCTATGCGGAGTCATTCTCGTTATGAAGAACACTTTTTAACAAGTATGAACCATAAACGCGACTATCACCATTAATCTTTATTTTGAGTTTTGCTCATATGCTCTCTGTTGTAAAAGACTTCGATGTGAGACTGCACCAATTCTTAAGAATAAGAATGAACACAATTCTTACTAGGTAGAAGACTCTTTATTTTGTCACAGAACACACTCACCTCTCCAAGATTATGTTTCTGAAGAGACCAAATTGTACAACTATGATGGTATTATAGATCTTACAGAGCACATCCAAAATATTAGAAGTATCATGAAGCTTGTGACCTAAAAGAGTTAAGCTATATGTAAAATCCTCTTAATGACCTCCTGAGGGTATACTCGGGTATGGCATCACTGTCTTGAGCCTGATTCCAATATTGGTCTTTATGATCTTTACATTAAGCTCATCTCTTATTTAACACCATTATTCTAGCTAAAACAAATATAATTGAGCTCTTTGCCATTATTCAATGAGAAGATGAAAGTAATAAAGAATACCTTCATAGATTTAATGAAAAATGCTTAATGGTGAAATCTACTATTACTTATTGTCATTAAAGCCCTGATTAATATAGTCTATAACTACTTATTATAGGAACACATGTATACTGTTCAAGAGAAAAGTTTTGTCAATATAAAACATGCCATGAAGAATCATATTCAAGTAGAAAGAGAAAGCATGACGAGACAGGGAAACCTATGTTTCCAAATAGCAGAGTATTCGTAATGCCATCAATCTCCCCACTTGAGAATCTTAAAAGAAGCACGAATAGATACATTTGTGATCACTTGACATTCTTTAAGCTTCTAACCATACCTCTAACCACTATACATACCAAAGTGATAGATGTTATCCAAGGAAAGAAGATTATGTAATATCCTCATACTATAAAAAAATAACATGAACATGTGAAACTCTAATAAGTTCTGTTTGTTTTTACTATGACAATCTGCATAACATTGATGAGTGCCACATACTAAAAAATAGATAGAAAAATTGATTACGAGGATTTACCTCCAATAATTTATTAGAAAACAAAAGTAACTAGAATAAAAGAAGTAAGTATATATACTTAATGAGTTATATGAAATCAAATAAACTCTAAATTATCTCCAGAAATTGTATCTCTACCTTTTCAATTTCTCAAATATAGTAGTGATGTTTCTCTATGATAAAATCTCAAAGTCTTCATTAAAATTCTTTAGGTCTTTGTGACTACTTATCTCAAAAAAAGATTAGGAATCATTCTTCGGGTCTTCGCGACCACTTATATATATAAAAGATTAAAGATCTTTCTTTATTCTTTGTGACTACTTATGAGACATTTCCCCTAAAATTCATTTATGGATGCATAACTATCATTATCTTTATACTATATATTTTTTTATTACTTAGAGTGCTTCAATTAATAAGCAAGACAATTGAACTATCCTCTCTCTTTCTCTCTCACTAAAAAATTTGAAGAAAAACTCTAATACAAGCATGTAAATAAAAGCCAAAGATAACATTTTCATGCCACATAGTTAAGAAGGTAATATAAGAATTTTCTCCCCTAATTTTGGTCAAAGTCTTCCAAACATATTTGTTTAAAAGACTTAGAGCCTAATTTTGGTCAAAGTCTTTCAAACATATTTGTTTAAAAGACTTAGAAGGCAAGTGATGATATAATAATAATAATAGTATGGGGAATCATCTCTGGTTGACGAGCTCTCCCTCTCATTTTCCTTACCTCTCAACCTTTTTTTTATTATTATCTTCTCTTATTTTCTCTCATATCATTTTTTTATTCAGCTATCCACGTGTTTTCAACCTACATGTTAGGAATCAAAAATATTTTTATTCCCAATAATACACCACCTACCGCACACTATACCACCTTCTTTCTCTTTAGATCCAACCTCTATCTAACATTTGAGGCCAACCTTTCCACCAAAGGCTATGTCTAAACTTGACTTGATCACTTTCATACCAATGACTTAATCTCAAGCGCCAACCTTCTCATTAATGGCAAGCATGACACGCTAACCAATACTTAAACTTCTGAGAAAGCATATATTCTCCATCATTTTTTTCTCTTTATCAGGTAAGCTTATGTGACAATTGTTATTTATAAATACCACAAATCACTAGGTAAGAAAAGGACAGACTCAAGCTGACTTTATTCTATTACTCTCTTATTCAACACGCCCTTACTCTCTTATTTCATACTCTTTCTTTTCACATATATTTCACTTCTCTCACATTTACTAACTTAAATATTGGAGGGTTCCATGTTTTGACAAGGAACTTTTTTTTTCCAGGTGAACACTCACTAGACAAGACCAAGACTAGACATCTCAACCCAAGACACGACCATGAAAAGCCCAAATCTAGTATGGAGTTTTTCATGACTCCATCAAGATACAATTAAAAAACTAAACTGTAGTATAACTATTACCTACAATTCTAAAACAATTGGGATTCCTTATCGTGCTTTTTTATTTATATAAATAGTAAAACAAGTTAATATATTTGTTTAATCTACATGATAATAACTTTGTGTCGTGCCTTAGTTGGTTAGTATTTGTATCTAAGCGTATGGGTTACGAGTTTGAGAGCTAGGGGAGGTAATATTTTTTTTTAAGGTGACAAATTACTTGTCATCTTTGTTTTTTTTTCCTCAGAAAAATAAAAGATGGAAGACATGTTGTCCGTCCCTTTAATAAATACAAAAAATAAAGCAATGTTAGGTGCGAGGGCTTGCCTGCGCACGCTTGACTTGCTATTAGCAGGCAAAGAACTAATAAGCTTGACCCCTTTTTTTTTATATATTTTGTTTTTTTTTTCTTTGGTTTTATTTTTTGACACTCTAGAAAAAAAATTATCAGATTCACATGCTTTTTAGTTTGACATGGTTTTTAAATGTTATTACAAATTTCTATTTGAATTTTAATAATTTTTTTCAATTATTATGTATAGTTTATGAAAATAATAATACTAATAACAAATTGTTCATGAAAATTCTATTCAAATCGTTTATTTATTCTTAGAATTTTTAAATATGTTTTGAACATAATTTTATAACTTTTTTAACTTTCAATCATATATAAAATATGAATATACTATTTTGATACTTCTTGTTAATTTATTGTAAAAATCATAAAATATATATATATTTTTTTTTATCAAAGACAATAATTCCAGCTAAAAACCTTGTATTTGTAGAGATAAGTAAGATATACGTTAACACAAATATTTATCTTGATAAAAAAAACATTTTAAAGTAAATATATTTTTAGATTTAATAACAAAACCAAAAAATTTCATAAGATTTAAACATTTATTTAGGGTGGGCATATAAAGTGGTATATTCTATTTCTTAGAGATACTGATACATTATAACCAGATAAATAGAAATATACACAACCTTCCAGTTGTGAACATCCCTTTTTAGCAAATTATTTCGAGGAAGAAATATGTACTTTACAGTAACTTATATTTTTATGAAAAAAAGAAATTACATATTAAAAACCTAAATGAAAGTGACAAGTAATTTTCTACAATAAAGAAATATTAGAAAATTATTAATTAAACTGATCCGAATATAAATTCATGTAGAATAAAAAAAAAGAAAATTATTAATTAATCTACTAATCAGTAAAAAAAGAGAGAAAAGAATTAGCATTTTGTCCATTAAACAAAGCCCAGAGATATTTTTAATCAGCAAAGCGAGGCTGGTGGAGGAAGAAAAATCAGTAGAAATTAAAAAGAAAAAAAGCAGTAGGAAGAGGAAAACGATGGGAAGTTGGGATTCAGCACCAGCGGCGATCCTTGCAGTATGGGCGCTGCTTTCTTCCATTCACGCGTTGGACATAGATCATACGACTGAGTGAGCACAAATCTCTCTCTCAGATTCATTCTGTTTATGCATGTATTTTTATGAAATTAAAATTGAATAATTATAAAATTTGGAGCAGAAACGGAGGCTTAGGGCGTAGAGTATTACTTAGTTTCAAAGAAACACCTCACGGCACTAACCTTACCTTCGATTGCTCTCCTTCGGGTCCCTGTGTTCCCTGCGCCTACTCTGAGAAGGTTTATTAATATTCTCCTTTTTTTATTTTATTTTCTTTTTCTAATGATAATATTAATAATAATCCCTTGAATTTTGTCACTTATTTTGGTATAATAATTGCGGTATTTAATTTCATAATTTGTTTCCCAATTATTAAATTCCTTCAATTTGTTTATAATAATAATAATAACCACCACCACCACCACCATCATATTGTTAAGATTTGAGGATTTGGTGGTATCTTGCTTTTCTTGTTTTGGTAGAGTGATGAAAAATATCGATGCAGCGAGACTGGCCATCGAATCCCTTTCAAATGTGTTGAAATTAATCATGATACAGAGAATGAAAAGGGGA
>Ga0325410_1002481_pt1 | contig 20705 bp, 8 predicted proteins | sample PopdelMetagenome_16_FD_206182 | JGI IMG/M metagenome (GOLD analysis project Ga0325410, IMG submission 206182) | Populus deltoides microbial communities from Bellville, Georgia, United States - Xylem-PdIQD-R3 | ecosystem: Host-associated > Plants > Phyllosphere > Stem > Wood/Secondary xylem... | reverse complement strand
TAGCTTATTTATTTTTTCATAAGCATTGTAAGTTGTTCACCATTATGCTTAATGAATCTCATACAAGTTTCTTAATCGATAGCCTTCACATCTAGGAGCCTAAAATTTCTCTTACCTCCTTTTATTACAAACCTTTTGGGATTGTGGCAAATTAATAAATATAGCTTAAATCTTGTCCATTTGATTTTTTATTTTATCGAATGCCACAATCATACATTCAAATCCTTGTTGCGTGGCTTGTGAGAAAAGGAACATGTTCTTGTCCTCTTTAGGCGAGGACCTGTATTTGGAAGACATTGTCAAGTTTTAAATTTTATGTTAATAAAAAAATCATCACACACCTTCATGTTATATATTTAATGTAATATCATTTCACTCGTGTTTCACTTTATTATGTCTTTTCATAATAATATACTCATATTTTTATATTAAGAATTATAAAATTCATAAACAAGATATAAACAACATAATAAAGCTTAAATCAGATTAATAAAAACCTGACCCAATGATTACTTGAATAAAAAAATTAAGGTTTTTGGATGAAAGGCCTTAAACTTTTGATTATAAAGAATCAAAAATTAAAAATATAAGAAAAAACACCACAAAAATATTTAATCTTTGATAACTCATGAAGAGTTTATGAAAAAACTAAAGTATGAACAATTTCTCACACATAAAATATTATTATAAAATCAAAGTCTCTTATTTAATTAATCTAAAATAAATTAAATAACCCTATTTATAATATATAAAAACATCTTTAAAAAATCTAAAAAAATAATTAAAAAAATACTAATCCAAATAGAAAAAAGAACCATAAACCAACTAGGAAAATAATATAAATCTTGCACAATAACTTTTAGACCTTATCGCAAGGCCTTTACAATGTCTGGTCACTATAAAATTTTAACCCTATAAAAAAAAAGACCTCTAGAATCTTCTGAAAAATTCTTAAGCCAACCAACGGTTGAATAGAAAGTTATGTTTGTTAGTATAAAATTATGTATTAGAAAAAATAAACTCGAAATTATCTCTAATATTTTTAAATAATAAGAATTATTGTTGCATAAAAAATCCTTGCAAAATAATGATTCCACATGTAATGATTTTCTTGCCTTGTAAGAATTCACATGTCATATGAAAAATATATATTTTTTAATTTTCTTATTTGTTAGTAGATTTTAATCCTGATTTCAAATATGCAGTTTTCATTTATTTGGATGAGTTAATAGGCCTACCAAATATTAATGAAAAATTTAAGATATTTAGTTTTTATTCTAATTAGAGTAATAAAATCTCATATATAGCTTCAGATATGACTTAAACAGTATATGAAGATCTAGTCTAGTAGATTTGCAACTTGTTAACCAAAACATATAGAATCAACCCGGTCAATTCCTTTTTTTAGTTTTAAACCTTGTAATAGGTTCAATTGACATCTTTAATGAATCATTTGGTGATACTTGATGATTCATATCACTTTATATTTTTCTAATTTCAAATACTATTTGACTTTTATTATCTTGTGTTCTTTAAAAAGTGATGTGAGATCCCTGTACTATTTTTATTAATAGCACTTATCTCCTGTTTTATTGTTTTCTTCAATTTAGCTTCGAAAGCTTTTTTAAATGTAATAGAATCATCACCTCTAAACAAATAGCATTATCAAGATTAATTCTTTGAGTGATATTGTATATCTCCTGTATGCCTTTTGTCTTCCTTAGAACTGAACTTTAGGATCCAGTTGTACTATCAGACTAAGGAGGTAAAGAAGGTGCAACCAGGAACTCTTCTTCATTCTTTTGTTCTTATTGCTCTTGTAAAGTCAACTGTTGTGGTTGATCTTCAATATTCTTAACTGAATTATTCAAGTTTAGTCATGATACTACTACCTTTCACAAAACAGGTTCAACATTCAACACTAAGAGCATTAATTAATAATTATTGAACATATGTAGAGAATTGCTTACCACAATAACGGATCCATTACAATGAGGTGCATCAGAAACCTTAAGAACTTATTCTAAGAGCTTAGATCCTGCGACTCAAGATACAGCAAAAAACAAAAAAAAAAACTTTCGGAATTGCACAGCTGTTTAGGGAGTCCACCGGAAAACTGAATCAGGCAATTGCACATGGACAGTTGAGCAACATCACTAATCATGTCTACTTGGATATGATACAACTGCTTCCCTCATTATAAATAATTGAAGATACCTAAGAGTATTGTCTTCCTGTGGGGAAAATGAAACATCCTTTCTTCTTCATATTATTCAAGAACAGGAGGCTTGCTAGTATTGATCGCAGCTTTTGGTTTAGCACATTCAATGTCCCTATGTTTTGAGATCTTCATTTCAAAACCCTCAAACATTTGCTCTAATTCTGAAATCTCCTCTTCAATATCTTTGCTTATGGCCGCTCTGCTCCTAAAGCTACGTAATTTTTGAAGCCCTGCACCTACTTCGCTCTTAATCACATCCATTGTAGCGCAAATTCCTCTGTTTTCCTCTTTTGCAACTTTGTATTTTCTCTTTAAAGATCGACAGCTATCAAGGGACTTGAGGAGTTGCTCTGAAAGCGTCCGGTTACGCTCCTGAAGTGCTGCATTTCCTTGAGCTTCTCCTCCGTTATTACTACTTTTCTTCTGCGGGGCACGAGCTTGAAGTTTTGCCATCAATGTCTCATTTTGGGCTTTGAGGTCACTGACCAGCTCCTCCGCTTCATTCAATTCATGAACTTTTCTTGCAATCTCTGCTGCCATAATTTCCTTTTCCTTTCCCAAGCTTGAACACATCATTTCTAGGCTCTTTCGAGCCGCCATGCTTGCATTTAGCTGCTTCCTTAACCGCTCTTTCTCGTCACCTACAGTTTCTTGCGGTTTCTTGTCTGCTGGAGCTTGACTCCGTCTAAGATCCGTGTTGCACCGCCTAAGCTGAGGTGCCTTCTTCTTGCCAGATTGAGATTTTTGGATTCGGAATTTAACATCATCCAGAATGGACACCATTCCAGCGAACCTTCGCATTTTACGGTCATCGTTGTCTTTTGTGCTAGCTTCGTTGTGATCCTGGATTAGTTTTAATAGTAGCTTCACATTTGTCGCAACACCTATACCGGCAGAAGAGAATTTATGTACAAATAGGAAGAACAAGTTACTTCTACCCAACAAAGAAAAATAGCTCGATGCATGCTGCTAATTGCTAATACGAAGCCTCATGCGAAACTCTCTTAATCATTTTTTTTTCATTAGTTTACCACGCTAAATACCATGTTGAATGCAAAAGCTTTAAAGCAGCAGGATATTTCTTAATTTATTTCCTTCCATTATCTATGATCTAGTGGCATGTCATGGATCTGTTTAATTCTCTTGATCAGCAGATGCAGGAAGGAAGAAAGGAAAAAAGAAAACGCAATCACCTTCTAAGCTATAATCTTCTGGCCCTTGATCAGTCGAGCTTGTTGGAAGCGGTAGCAATTCAGGAGATGAAAATGCTCGAACGCGGCTAACATTTTCCATGGCAAGAGTTTTAACAGAAACACGATTTAGTTAGGTCTAAGATATTAGATACATATATCAATCGTCAAATAGAAGAAAAGGGTGTGTTGGATATCAATTATTAATCGGTTCTTATTTTATTATGAGAGATCCAAAAAAGGGAGACTGCAATGCATTTGCACTCTCCTCTTTCTTGTTTTTTTGCCCTCCCTCTCTGTTTCTCTGTGTTTGCTCTTCTTTTGTAACACAAATTTCTTGGCTGTAAAACCATGCGTGATTGTTGGAGATGGGGTTTGACTCTTTCAATCTCTATTTATTGCTTTGACTTTCTTGGCAAATTCTACATTGCCTCCACCCAATTGACACATGCACTTCATTTCTCAATGTGCATCAGTTTTTTTTTTACATCTCAATTATATAGCTTGTGGTATAGGCTTTTTTGCAGAGGTAAGAGGTAAGAGATAGCCCTAGTAATGAATATTTGGAAAGCAAGCAATAAAAGAGCGACTCGATATAAAGATACAACGGCTACATTGGCCGAGCTGTGACGCGGTTTCAGAGTAAAAAAAATTTCAAACGCTAAAAATAGTTTGAGTATTTCTAATGTGTCTTTTAATAAATATAGATTTTAATCATAAACTTAAAATTAGACCTACATTAAATAGTACTTTTATTTAATACTGAGACGGAAATGCATTACATCTACCTGTATCAATTTAGATTGGCATGCGAAATTTATTAGGGAAAATCTTGAAAAAAAAAAAACTAAAATGTTAAATCTCCAACTATTTCAATATTGAAGAACAAAATTAATAAAAAATAAAACTTAATTTTTTTTAAAAAAATTGAAATTAAATCAACCAATCAATCTTGCGACGCAAGTCATGTATGCTATTGGATTCAATAATTTTTTTATCCTAGAGATTATTTTTTATTTAATGGATTTATATGAAAAAAAAAGCGCGTGAGAATTTTTTTGTATGAAATATTATTTTTAAAGAAGAAAGCAAAAATAGATTATTAAATAAAAAGGTCAAATTGTTTTTTTTTTGTTTTAAGTTAAATAAAAGAAAATAAATTATCGATAACAAATAATGAAATTGTTTTTTTAAACGAGGGGCAAAAAAGGCACCAAACAAAAAAATAATAGACCAAATGTTATGACTTAACCAGTCGAACCTGCAATTCGAGCCATGGACTCAACCGAGTTAAAAATGTTTTCACATAAATATATAGTTAACCTAAATATACTAAAAAAACAACAAAAAAGATATAAAAAATAACCTAGTAGCGCAGGCCCACTGCCCATAGCCTAGTGCCCTAAGCAATAACTTGAGTGTGTGGGCCTTCAAGCACAAATCCTCATACTTGTGCTTGTATTTTTTTTTTTTCATGTTGTTTTTTAGAAAAAAAAAAATAGGCAAAAACTATCCCATAATTCACCCATCACAGTAGTGCCCTGAAAATCAAGAGTTTTTTGCCCAAAAAACCTATTTAAATCCAAAAACACTCTACAAACACTCTTAAAACATCAACAAACCAACATGTCAATGAAATAAATAAAGCCAACTCACAAAATTAACTTGAATCAAATCTCTCATTCTCGACTTAGATATTATTTTTTAAGCAATATTGAAGCTCAAAACAACCACTATAAAACATTTTAACCTAAAAATACTTTACAAACACTCTTAAAACATCAATAAACTAACATATCAACCTAATAACAAAAAGAAAGCTAACTCACAAAATCAACCTAAATAGAATCTCTTATTCTCGACTTAGATCTTGTTTTTTAAGCAAAATTAAAGCTCAAAACAACTATTATAAGACTCCCCTCATTAAATGAATTTTGTTGACACTAATTTTAATCATTTTGATGGTCAGAATAGTTGTCAATAATGACTTTCTCTTTACGATGAATTTCAACGAGTGTCTCTCTTTCCCCTCACAAAAAACAATGACTGAGAAATGAGGAAAATAGAGTTTGGTATCAAAAAAAAATTTCTGATAACTAAAGGGACCGACCACTTGTTAAAAAATGGGGGACCAAACAATTTTTTTATGAAATTTAAAGTTGCCTCCTATTTTTTATATTTTTCACTTTAGTCCTCTGTATTTTGATTGTACTATTTCTTTAAAAAATATGTGATTGGCTATTAATTTGGGATGATAATGACTCAATTGAGGGGGGGTTTGAGAACCAAAGTAAAAATTTATAAAAAATTGATCATTCCAATCTATAATGTTTCGTAAGAGAGTAGACAATGCATCTTCAACAATAAAATCGTCATATAGTTATTTTTTTTAATTTAATCACTTGTAACAATAAAAAATGAATGAATTAGAGTAATTAATTTTTTTATAAATTGAATCAACTTAATTAATTAAACAGTGATTGTTATTAAAATGTATAAGAAGAAATGTTTTTAATCAAATGAGTGAGTTTTTAACATTTAAAAGAAAATAAATATTATGATTAAAAAAATGACAATTAAAACATATATGAAATAAAAATTAGTAATGTTCTCAAAGAAATTGGGTTTAATGATGAAATGGTGATGATTGAATGATAACAAAAAGTTTGAATGTGTAATAAAATTATTATATTACGTTATAAAATATACTAAAAGAAAATGGTATATTACTGTAAAAATGGAAATTTTATAATTCTTTTGAATTTTTATATTGTTGTCTACTTTTAAAATTATAAACTTTCAGTCTTTTAATTTTTTATAAAATTTAATTTTGATCCAAAACTTTATTTATTTTTATTTTTTAGTTTTTAATTTGAACGAAAAAAAAAAAGTCTAACACCTCATACTTTCATTTGCATTTTTATTTAATTTCAATGGCTAAGTATGTAGAGATTGGAGTAAAAATTATTTTATTTTATATATATAAAGAATAGCCCCAAAAACCTTTAAGAAGTTTTATAAATGTACATAATTTATTACAACTCTTTTTAAAACTACATTCCCATTACCTATTTATAAATTTTTTATTTTCTGAAAATAAAAATATTTTTTTTGTATAATATTGAATAACTCGATGACTCTAAAAAATGGATGTTTTCAAAGGAAAATACTTGTGATATGCACAAAATTACATAATAAATCATATTAAACATTTGTATCTTCTCCATTACTAACATTTTATAATTATATAATCAAAACTAATTTCATCTTTTTTTTCTTTAAGAATGTTAATCTTAAAGATAAATTTTCAACATTTTTCTTTTTTTATTATTCCCAGATAAATTTTATTCCCATCATTTTATTCATCACATTATTACCATTGCATCATGACAATTGTTTCATTCATGATATAGTTTAACTTGTCACTATACAATTTATTCCTTACAATTTTAAAATTCATTAGTCTCATTCAAACACTTTCATATAATGTTTATTTTCATGTCGATATTATTTCATAACTATTTTCACTTTATGAATATATTTAATTTATATTAATATTATTATTTCACAACTGAAGAAACTTACCTCACAATCTATTTCATTAACACATAAATCATATGATTTTTTTCTCTGTCAACCACTTTTAGCACGTATCGTAACTCATTATACAATCACGACTGATTCACATTGTTATTTAACTTACAATATATTTAATTCATGACATCTTTTTACTTCCCTAGCATTTATTACATCTAAGATATATTGTGCTTCAGTCCATATAACACCTTTATCATATTGAAAAATTTCCTCGATTCATTATTCATTCTACTTATCTCATGTCTATTTTTATTATTTATAATTTATCATATAACCTTTCATTATTTTTATACTTACAAGACATGATCAAATCATTTTTCTTTTTCGTTAAATTTTGTTGGTAATGCTCATTTAATACTCAATCCTTAACTTGTCAACACAATCAAACTCATATACACCTTACTCTATTACTTATTATTGTTGTTGTCAATAGGTCAGTCAAATAACTTAATAATCACTTTATATGACGAACTCAACCATTTGGATATAATTTAGCAAAACTGTCTTTTAAAATTATATAATATACACTCTACCAAAATTATGGTTGAGTTTTTTATATGCTCGAACTATACCAAGTTATCGATACTTTATCAAATATCACAATCCAACACTACAATCATGATTTGCTGCTCAGCACAATGTTATGAGGTACCTAATAATTTCTTAACATCAAAGACAATTAGTTTTATACACAATGATTATTTAATAATATCTCCTTTATATATTTACCACACCAATTACTAAACTATTAATTTATTATTTTAACTTTAACCTTACAAATCAATACAATTAGCACAACTTAAAAACATACTAATGTCATCTCTAAGTCCAAACCAACATTTATTCCATTACCAAATTAATTGGTTTCTTTAATTGCATATTAACCAGAATACTAATTTCATTAACTAGGGAACTAGTTTCTCCAATTGCTCATTAATTAGGATAACTAGTTTTTTCAATTACCCATTAACGAGGGCACTAGTCCTATTAACCAAGTAACTAGTTTCCACATAATATATGTTCATTTGTCAGCTATCCCACATGTCGGTTTTATATATATATATATATATATATATATATATATATATATATATATATATATATATATATATTTCAACATTAATTTTTGTGTGGGCAGTCTAACACAAATTACAAATGATTTCTATCATTTTAATTGGTAACATATCATACATTGAATCTCATCAATGTGGTAAATAATAATTTTTGCATAGCAATTTTGCTATTGCGGTAAAAAAAAATATTTATAAGGTTTTTCTATCATTATAGTAAATCACTTCTTATAATATACTACACCTCATCGCTTATCCTAAAAATTTCAAACCAATCACTCAACAATTTATCAATAACCACTGCTCATTATGTCAATTTTGAGATAAAGAAACATAGGAAGTTGTATATAGCCAAAAGCAACAGAGTTAGCTGGGTAAGTGATATAAACATCTTCTAGTTTTCTTGTCTTTAGATGTAAGAAGCCTTGATGAATAACTGAAATTGTTGTAATATATAGATGATATTTTTTATGCTATTCTTGCATTGACTCTTTCTTTACCTTGTCATATAGAGCAATGAGGGATGTATCAAACCGGATATGTCACCCAACAAACAATGGTCAGGTAATTATTCACAGTTTTAAGTTCATATTGAGTCTTTCTGTCATTTCTTGTAAGCTTTAGGATCGTTTTTTAGAGCAGTTCCTTACATTTCCTACTCTAGAGAAGTGTGCCTTCACTTTTCATTGAAAATAGCAATGGACTTTGTCCTGCCTAGTTCATATCTTTAGTTTTTTTACTACAGATTGGCATAATTGATCCTAATTGTAGATTAACTGGACTCCACTTGTATGATGGATTGTTCAAGATGAACTATCTAACTATATTCCATCTTGAACTTTCAACATGGCAGTGTGAGTTTTGCTAGTTGACTTAAGAGGGTCTTATTATCCGTATTTTTCTCTATATTGTGATCAAAAGGATTGATAATTAATAATTTTATTGGTTGTCATTCCTTTTGATAATAAAGAACAACTCAAAGAGGCTTTTAACATGAGGTATATAATCTCCTATCCAATTACTTAACATCAGTTTCATGGATAAATCTGCCAACGACCTATCAAAAGAATTAATGACTCTGCTTATAAAGATCTTAGCTGTGATATTGATGTCCTATGTACTGGATCTGGATTCTATATTTCAAATGCATATACATGCAGTGCATGTTTGTGTTCATGTGTATGTATGCAATAAGCAGCAACCATATCATTCTTAGAAATTGCTATATATACCATATCATTCTTAGAAATTGCTACACACACACACACACACACACACACACACACACACTTATTTTTTTGTCAAGTGCCATTTTAACTTGAATTTACTTTTTGGATCTTACTGTAAATTTTTTTGCTTACATAATTAATCAAAGTAATCTAGCCCTCCTGTTGTTTTCATGTTGAATGCTTAACATTAGAAAATGAGTAAAAGAGCAACTGATGTTTTATATGCAACATCTTTTTTGTCATGGTATGTAAGCAGGGGGCACAAGAAAATGAAAATCACTCTTGGCTTTCTTTTATCTTTTTAAGAAGGTTTGAGTGATTGCTATGGTTTGAATCTCTTAATACCTAGAGGCCACCAAATTGATTTGGGCATTTTCCTATAGTTGAAATCTACTATAGCTGAAACAGTGGTGTACTAACATCATTATTTAGCTGATACCAAGGTTTTGCAACACTAGATTGGGTAGCTTAGTAATATCCTAATCATGGATTGGTCAACCTGGTGATTCTATATCATTTTTTGCCCCTTCTTTTCCCCTAAATCTTGTAATTTGTACTATCTATAAACACACACAGGTTTACATGTACATATATAGATATATATCTAGGGTGACAATTATAACGAGGGCTATCTGAATTTCAGCAATGGAGAAATATTAGAATGATGGAAGTTAGCTTTGAGACATTGTTGTTTCCTAGAAAGGAGGCTCTCCTCTTTCCTCACGTCTCTATTTATGTGAATTTGGTTTTGATGAAATGCAGAATGGATCAGTGAATTTTATGTTATCATTATTCATATGCTTATACTGTAATTTGTTTGTGGTGTCTTCTTTACAAGCTTGAGGAACTTCAAGTTTTGGATATCAAATTTCCTTACGGTTGTTCAAAACCAACGATTGTTGTTCTTTATAAGGTCCACTATTTTCCTCTAGTGGACCTATATTCAGAATGTAGTTCTTTTTAATGTATTTTTTTTAATGAACAAATCTTTTGAACATTTTTATATATGTGGATAAATTTAAAGTGGTGATTGATCTAGAAAAGTTACTTTCTCTTCTCGTATCAAATGATTGTTTTAAGTTTCTTAGCTATTTAAAGATATCCTAGAGCATGATTGACATTCTGCATTAGAAAATTAAAATTTAAAGCATGTCGATATATTCCAAAAAAGCAACTATGTCCCCCCACTTAAAACAATTCATTTGCAAGTTTCTGTGGTATTGCAATATTTAGACAGCATCCCTCACATCTTTTCACTTTTATTCATTACTTTGGCTAATTTTAGAGTCCTTAGACATTTTAGATTTTAGAATATAGCTTTTTTTATTTAATTATTTACTTCGTTGTGTTTCTTTTTGGTTCTTTTAGGGTATGCACACTTATTGCGCGTTTTGGGTTGTACCTTCTTTTTTACCCTTTTTAGGTACTTTATTGTTCATATGGAAATTCCTGACAAGAACTTTTATATGGAAATGATCACTTTTTTCATAGTTGTAGCCTGAAACTGGTTATCTAAAATGTCCATGTCCATGTGAATTTTTGTTATTTAACTACACACTTATTATGGGAAGGAAACTTTAGATGACTTTTTTATTCTGTTTTTATCATTGCAGGATAACAAGGATGCTTGTCATATTAAAACATATGAGGTAACTCTTTATTGAGGGTCAATGATCGCATAACAATTTTGACAATGGCGCTGATTTGCTAATACCAGTGCCATCGCTTTTCTGTGGTGTTTTAATTATTGAAGAAGAAACAATTGTATGTTGCAGCGCCAATGTTTTTAGAGCAATCCCAATCAAACATGTGGGACACTGGTGGAATTCTTCCTGTTATGATGCTCTCTTAGTAAATTTCTGGACTTGCAAGTTTGACTTTTATGTGTTCATGACCTTTTTTCCTTGATTTGCACTGCTAGTCTATCACTAAAGCATATGGAAGGGTTGATGCTGATGGTTCTAGGTATTCACTTGGTGATCTTGTTGAGCTTCTTCAACTTTTAGTTATAACCCATGACGAGTCCTAAAATTAACGACCATGTAAGTCTTTGGTGGCCTTAAGATTTGTGGGATTTGAATTGGTGATCTCTAAAGAACAAACTATATTTTTAAGGATGACAAGAAGAGGAGGACAAGAATGGGTCTTTCTAAGGTTGCTCCTTTATCTTCATAGTAGTTGAGATTAATTTATAGATTTCATTTGTTGAAAATTCTAGTTTTCTAACTTTAAATTTTTTTCTTTTCATTTTTTTGGGTTGTGTAAGAAAATTGTCCAAATTGTCAATGAAATGCCTATTTGACTGATTAAATTAATTGTTCCATTACAGATTAATTAAACCAGAATATCTATTTGACTAATTAAATTATTGATTTAACAAATACTCCCCAGATGTTTATTTTATTCTTATTATGTGCTGAAGTCATGGTTGGATACAAGTAATGTTTTCTCTTATGGTTCTATTGTGTCCTCTTCAAAAATGTTATGAACACAATTACGTGAAATTAAGTTAAGTGATAAGGATTTATCGGCATCCACTTTTTTCTTCCGGGAGATATTTTATCCATTATTATATGTCATAATATAGGAAGGACTAACCTGGCAGGCTACATCAAGTTCTGCAAGACTCTGGTCACTTCTACAACAAGAGAGCTTAGAAAAGAGTCTCATAATTATTAAACGTTTAAATGATCATTAACTTTAGGGCTTGTGGGATTAATTGATATACGCGTAAACTGGCCAGGACACCCACATTAATCCAAAAAAAAAAGAAATGAGTGGAATGCTCCTCAACTTGTGAGAACTGTATATATAATCTGCTCAGCCTTGTTACAGTTAATATTTTTCCTTGTGGAGGGGGGAGGGGGAGAGGTTGTATTGCTCAACTCCACTTTTATACATGTCAAAGAAATGATAATGGAGAATTCAGCCTCATGATATAGTAGAGTTCTGAATCATTTTGGTCTCAACATTTCTTTAGATAATAGATAGTTTGAAAAAAATCCATTTTCATTGCCTGATCTAAATCTCATAACAAAGGAGAAATTGGGAGGAGAGATAATACCTAGGAGCAGTTCTTCTATGTTCCTTTGAAGGGGTATGCTTATCAGTTTCAGTCTTAGTTTTTTTATTTTTTGGACATACTTAAGTTTCTTCATGGCTTAAACTCCATGTTATACGTTGTGTCACATGTACAGAGGGCAGAATTCGTGATTCAAAACAAAAGATAAGTTGTTCTTGCAAAGAATATTTCTTAGAAAGTTTACTATACCAAACAAGCCAAGAAAGTTTTTACCATTATTCATCTGCCATTCATTTGATGTTTGTTGGGTTCTAACCCCATTTTGGTGGGACCAAAATTACGTAACTGACTTGTTATTATAAACAGTGAAAATGAAACTCACCATTTCATTATTTGGGTTTCACATTGGTTTGGTTCTTACCCTGTGGAGGAGGGTGGTAATTTTGAATGTTCATAATTTCTTTATTCGGACATCTTATTTGTTCGTCGTTAGATATCATACATTTTTTTTGGATTAAAATGGATATCCGGACCATTTTGCGTGTACTTCGACTAATTTCACTGACCCTAAAATTAACGCTTATATAAGCCTCTAGTGGCCCTGAAAAGACTCAAATCCATGACCATTAAGGAGCAAACCCAAAACCTAACCAGTTGAGTTACCTCTAGGATTGTCAATATCATACTTGTTATGTAGCCTTGGAGATGGTCACCTCTTAAACTTCCTATTGAATTTGAGTACTGGTGAATTGAAAGATAGGAAAAGGTGTCTTTGGGTACCTAGCCTTAACACTCCACACTTTCTCATCGAAAAATGCCACACATGTATTTGCTGCATCAGATAGGCCAACTGCCATTTATAGTAGCAACAAGAAACTACTTTACAGCATGTAAACTTGAAAGAAGTCAGTCATATGTGTCCTTTTAACTCTACTGCATTTCCAAACAGGTAATCTTTTGTGGTCCAATTTTTATTCTGGCTTGTACCAATAATTCAGGTTGTGTTTGTTTTCCACATTCCAACGTTATGGTCGTTACATTTGATTGCTGCTTGACTACTTTTTCTTTGACATTAGTAATGCATCAAAAATTGAGAGCCCATTTTTTATGGTTTTTGTCCCTAGAACCAGCTTCTTATCCACACCGAGTCCTAGTATTTATGTTATTTCTAGTTCTTAGCTTGACACAATTCTTCATTTGTCTTCAGTATGAAGAAGGTGCTATCAAAGAGAAAGCTCGCGATTATAATGCAAATTGGATGTCAGCAGTTGAGATTCTTGATGGTGACATTTACCTTGGTGCAGAAAATAACTTTAACCTATTTACAGTTTGGAAAAATAGTGAAGGTGCTACTAAGAAGGAATGAGGCCGTCTTGAGGTGTTGAGAGAGTATCACCTTGGAGAATTTGTAAATCAATTCTGACATAGTTTCCTTGTCATGCACATACCCGATTCTGATGGTGGCCAGATCCCGACTGTTATATTTAGGACTGTTAATGGCGTGATTAGGGTCATTGCTTCACTTCCTCATGAGCAATACCTTTTTTTGGAGAAGCTTCAGTCAAACTTAAAAAAGGTGATAAAGGGAGTTAGAGGATTGAGCCATGAGCAATGGCGATCATTCAACAACGAGAAGAAAACTGTAGGTGCCAAAAATTTCTTGGATGGTTATCTAATAGAGACATTCTTTGATCCCAGCCATAGTCGAATTGAAAAGATTGGTAAGACAATGAATACTACTATTGAGAAGCTTTACAAGAGAGTGAAAGAGCTGGCAAGGCTACATTGATATCACTGTCTTGACAAGTTTGCTCATTAGTTTGTTTGCAAGAGGTTTTTTTTTCATTATACAAAATATGTTTTGTCGGTTTGGAGGGATATCGAAGTCAAGAATCATTTTCTTGAAAGGAATCCGGTGGTGTATGCATAATATATTATAAGCATAAGAAAACACTATATATATATATATATATATATATATATATATATATATATGTTGGATATAAACTCATTATACTGTGGATCATACTATAGACTTGAAGTATTTGTAATGTGAACGACACTGTAAAACCATGGGGTCATTGTCTTTGCTGATTTTTAGTAAAACATTACTACTGAGAGGTGTTGTCTTTTCTGTTTGTTGTACCAAAAGTTATTGGGTCTGGCTTGGCAGTTAAACCCAAATCGCTTCCAACAAGTGTTGGGTCTTGCTTGTAGCCAGACCTAACGCTATTGGGTCTGGCTTGTAGCCAGACCCAAGGCTATTGGGTCCAGCCTTCAGCTAGACCCAGATATGTTCAATTTTATTTTTTTGTATCTTTAGATTTTTTTATGTATTTTTTTCATACGATAAAGAGAAAATAAATTGATAGGATTTTTTTATTATACTATATTTTAAAAAGCGTGAGGAAAACATTGTATATTTACTGTGGACATAAACTTATCGTACTGTGGCCCATATATTAGACATAGAGTATTTGCACTATGGACAACACTGTAGCGCCATGGAAGTGTTGTTTTTGTTGTTTTTTAATCAAAAAGTGCAGCTGGGGTTGTTGCCTTTTCTATTTTTTGTGCTAAAAGCTGCTAGATCTGTTTTGGCAGTAGACCAAACGCTATTGAGTTCGGTAACCGAGTTATACCCATTGTCATTGGGTCTTGTTGTCTAGAAAGATCCGTTAGCGTTGCGCCCTACTGTCCACCAAAATCCAATAGCATTGGTCATGTATGTTTTATTTCAAATTTCAGCATGCAATTGGCTCGGAGTAAACCGGTCGTCCCGCTAGGTCAAATCGGAACTCAGGTGACCCGGGAAAAACACTTTAAAGACCTCTTTTTTTTTCAAATGTGTTTTATCTCCTACTTAAAGACCCTTCTTTTTTCATAATTTTCAGTTGGTTACTAACTTATTTTAAAGTTCATTATATAAATACTATAAGAATATTTTATTTTTTCAATATATGATTTGAAACCCTTTGATATATATACTTTATGTTTGCAAAAAAAAAAAAGTTATGTTTTTTCAACGTGAGATAATAAACTTTTTTTGTTTAAATACTTCAACTTAGAAGAATAAGATAGTATCTTTTCAATGTGGGATAAAAAATCTTTTGAAATAAATTTTTAATCTTAATTATTTACAACATGTATTAGGGGTGAGCAAAAAAACCGAACAACCGATTAAACCGAGAAAATAAAAAAAAATATAACTGAAAAAATCGAACTAAAAAAACTAAATTAACCAATTAAAAAATCATAAAAAAATTCCAGTACTGAATCGATTCAACCAAGCCAGCACTTAAAAAAAAACGGGTATAAATAGAATGTTTTCTTAACCCTAAACCTAAATTAGCTTTCCTCTAAAAACAAAACTAGCTGCCCCCTCCCTTGTTCTCTGCATCTCTCTATCTCTCATATCCCTTTGCTCCCTATATCTTTACTTTTTGATTCTCTTCCATGCTCCTGTTATTTGTTAAGCAGCTTCATGCTCCTCATATCAAAGGGACGCCGCCCTCTTTACTTTTGCAATTTTAGCTTTAATTGTTTTATTCCTTCTATAAAAGACATACCCCTCTTTATTTTTTCTTTTAATTTTTCTATCCTTCTTCTTTCTATTTCTCACATAATCCTGTAATTATTGTATAATTTTTCATGCACATGTAACCAAAGAAGATTATTATGTTGACACAGTAAAAGGCTTTTTTGTGCTCTTCTTGATGTTGGTATTGTGAGGACAACAATTCAAAATCAAGTTTGGCACTCGATGGATGATGAGGAGATAAGGATCTATATAAACTATCTTTTGATCTTCTCATTGTTTATTTTTTCCAGTCAAATGACCTCCATTCTTTCCTTTTGTTTTGTCATGCACACCCAACCATTTTAAGAAAAAGCCATGTTGAGAAAACCAAGATTTCTTAGAAATAAGCATAGATCTATGAAATTAAAAATAAGACAAAGATAGAATTCTTGAAAAAATATGGTCAGTGAAAAAACTCAATTGAAATAATTTCGGTTTAAATTGGTTTGGAAGGGGAAAAAACCGAACCAAACCGAATATGGTAAGTTCGAACCGGTTTTCGGTTTGGCTCGGTTCAAAAACTTGAAAAAATAATTTTAGTTTGATTAATTATTTTGGCTCAAAACCGGACCAAACCGGAAATGCTCACCCCTAACATGTATAGTGTATATCCACATGAATTGTTATTTAATTTTTTCATATAAACTATTAAAACTTCAAATATTTTTTTAATTTTTTTTGGTGATCGGGGGTCTTAGCTAGGTCTGTTTCATTCAAAATTTGGGTCTGTAGTTGGCCTGAAGTAAACCAGTCTACCCGCTGGGTCAACCCATAATTCAAGTGACTTGATAAAAACTTGGTAAAGACCTTTTTTTTTTTCAAATGTGTTTTTTCTTCTACCTAGAAACCTTTTTTTTCATATTTTTTAGTTGAATACTAACTCATTTCAAAGTTCATTATATAAATACTTAAAGAATGTTTTATTTTTTCAAAGTGGGATTTGAAAGCCTTTAATTTATATACTCCGTGTTCATAAGAAAAAATTATATTTTTTCAATGTGGATAAAAAACCTTTTTAGTTTAAATACTTCAACTTAGAAGAATAAGATAATATATTTTTAATGTGAAATAAAAAACCTTTTGAAATAATCTTTTGAACTTAATTGTTTACATGTATAGCTTATATCCACATGAATTATTTCTTAATTTTTTCATATAAAATATTAAAATCTCAAATATTGTTTTCCAATTTTTCCGGGTTGACATGTGTAACCCGGGACTCGGCTTCTTAACCAGGTCAACTCTTAGGCTGAGTTTGATAAATATAGTTGCCATGAAAATATAACTTTAAATAATGCAATTGAAAAGAAATAAAGTGATGTAACCGGTTAAAAAACTAAAGACAAAAAAAAATAAACAAAACCTCCTCTCTTTTATTTTGTTCAAGGCCTCTTTTAAAAAATATTAATTTTTTTTGTTATGTGTTTAATTTTCAGAGTGGTTTTTTTAGTTCATCTATAGTTTTGTTTTTATCTTTTATATAGATAAACTATGTTTTTGAAAGTAAATAAATAAATATTTATTTTTAGATGATATTCGTAATATGTGTAGCCTTACATGTTATTCTTTTTTTCTTTTTATTTTATTCAATCAATTTAATGTTCTATTTTTTAATATTCAATATTTTGATCTACCTTTGTCTCTCGATTTTTCAAATTTTATTTTTTGATGTTATTAATGATTTTTTACTGATTTAATAACACACATAATTCTTAGTTTATTAGATTACATGTGTGCACAAACTTTTAGATTTGTTATATTTTTGAACTACCAAAATGCGATGAAAAAACCTGCATAGATAATTTTTTTATGAAAAATAAAAATATTTGGCCCGCAAAGAAGCACGAGTCACATAGCTTTTTGGTCCAGCTTTCAACTAGATATGTCCACTTTTATTTTTTTACCTCTTTAGATTTTTTTTCTTTTCTCCTATTTAATTTTCTACTTAACTTCTGATATTTCAAATATCAACATCACTTGTAGGTCCATCATTCTATACCAAAATATTAACAATTAATTCTCATGAATTAAATTTTTGGTTATTGAAATATTGTTCAAATTCTCATGTATTTTGTAAACTGGTTATTAAATCCCAAAATATAAGCAAAATATATATACCTTCTTAGTTTGATAATTCCAAACCTGAATCGATTTTTGGTATTGCTTGGCTTTCTTCTTGTTTTAAGGCTTCCCTAGACAAGGCTTAAGCTTCCAAATCCTTTTAGATAGATTTCTTGCACTTTATCCTAGGTTTCTTTCTTCTTCTCTCTTTTGTTCTTTTCTTTCCCCTCTGTCCCTTTTCTTTCTTCCTTTTTTTTGTGCTCCTGGATCCCTTAATTTATAGGTGGATTTAAGTCTTCTAGGTGGGTTGTTAGGGTTCTAACAAACTAAAACCTACCTGGTTCTGCAATGGAACCAATGGTCTTGGGTTTATGTGGTTTTGGAATAAGCTTAAAGACCAATATGAAGTATTTTCTACCTTTGGATCTAAAGAGAATGGTTTAAAACCTTTGATGGGTACCTTCTGGGGGGTTTCTAAATGGGAACACGTAAAAAAAGTTAAGTGATTTTCTACAAATAGGTGTTCCTATCAAGGTTTAGTAGGTTGGTCCCTTTCGTGGCTTCACTAGAGCAACTCAAATGTTAACGTTGTATGAGACCACCTGGACTTGGTAGAGAGGGAGCATACCTTTCAATTGGATTTATTTTTGCTTGATTTTGAGGTTTGTAACTTCACATTTAAACGTTTAAAAATGTATACTCAAACAACGTGAAGACTGAAATTGTAATGTTGACTGACTAGGGATAAGATGTTATGGAGATCAATGGAGAATATGGGATGTAAACGTTTGATTTTAAAAACATGGGGTTGTAGAGGGGGTGTTTTTAAGTTGAATGATGGTGGTTGCAACCTTTGAAGTGGTTAGAAACGTCATATTCATTCGTTTGAAAGTACCCACCCGATCAACCAAAAAACAGAAGAAGAAGAAGCACAGTACCTTGAATTTGCTCACCAGACTTTGAATTTCATGCAATTAAGCCTTTGATTTGATTAATTAAACCTCACAAGCTTCCAATTAAGTCCTTAAAATTCAATTGTTTCAATTGATATCAAAATTGACTTCTAAAAGTTGATTTTTCTTGCGATTAAACCCTTAATAATTAATTAAACCTTTGAAAATTCCAATTGAGTCTTTAAACACCTATTTTTTTTTACTAATGGGTTTATTTAATTAAAACCTTGAATTGTTATTTTGTCCTACCAATTTTCACTTGGCTTTATGGTCTTTCAGCATTGGGCTTGAGCATTTTTTTAGGCTTGTTTCAGGTTTATTTCCTTGTATTTATTTTATTATTATCTATTTTATTATAAAATAGGTTACAACAAATGACATATTTTTACAATGTTTACGAAGCAAAATCAAAGTTTTTGTAGAATGAGCTTGTAAAGAAAAGTGACTAAATGGGTGACCAAACTTCCCAAGGAAATGTCTCATGATCATGGGTGACCTCCCTTTTTTGAAACAGGTTTGTTTTGCAAGCAACTTGCCTATCTTAAAGAAAAAACGGTCTATTTTTATGGGTTACTTACCTCTTTTTGAAATTCAAAAATTAGTCTATTTTTGTAGGTGACCTCCCTTTTTGGAAACTAGTTTATTTTCATGGGTGACCTTCCCTTTCTAAAATTTGAAAATTGGTCTTTTTTTAAGGGCGACCTGCCCTTTCTGAAATTTAAAAACCGGTCTATTTTTACAAGCGACCTCTATTTTCAGAAACTAGTATATTTTCATGGGCGACGTACCCTTTCTAAAATTCAAAAACTATTATATTTTCATGGGCAACTTCCCATTTCAGAAACTGATCTATTTTCACGGGTGAACTAGTCTTTTTGAATTTAAAAAACTGGTTTATTTTCATGGACAACCTCCCTTTTCAGAAATTAATCTAATTTCACGGGCGACCAACCCTTTATAAGATTTGAAAACTGATATATTTTCATAGGAGACCTCCGCGTTAAAAAACTAGTCTATTTTTATTGATGACCTGCCATTTTTGAAATTGATCTATTTTTATAGGCGACCTGTCATTTCTGAAATTAAAAAATTGGTCTATTTTCATGAGTGACCTCCATTTTCAGAAACTGGTCTATTTTCATAGGCGACCTGCCCTTTCTGAAATTTGAAAAGTGATCTATTTTCATGGGTGACCTCCCTTTTCAGAAATTGGTATATTTTCACGGGCGACCTGCCTTTTCTGAATTTTAAAAAATGGTCTATTTCATGGACGACCTTCCCTTTTAGAAATTAGTATATTTTCACAGCAACTTGTCATTTTTGAAATTCAAAAACTGCTTTTTTTTTCATGGACGACCTTCCTTTTTAGGAGCTGGTTGATTTTCATAAGCAACTTGCCCTTTCTGAGATTAAAAAACCGATCTATTTTTATGGGTGATATACCCCTCCTTTTTTGCAACTTTATACTAGGACCAAATCCTTTTATTTTTTCAAAGATCAAAACAAAATACCTTTTCAGGGTATATTCTTAAAACAAACACCACTTTTTGGGTGTTTACATTACGTTACATGGATGGAGCCTTAAACATTTCGAGTTATATTCCTTTAACTACTTTTAAAATTTGATCAAATAAAGCATGAGAAAAAAATATATTGTTAATTTTTTTATTTAAAATTAAGTTGTAATATTTAGTGGTTATCTTCCGATCACATTAAATGATTGAAGTGGATTTAAGAAATTCTCATTAATAAAATATTTGATTACTTGGTTGCAAACTAAAA
>Ga0325410_1002480_pt1 | contig 20715 bp, 14 predicted proteins | sample PopdelMetagenome_16_FD_206182 | JGI IMG/M metagenome (GOLD analysis project Ga0325410, IMG submission 206182) | Populus deltoides microbial communities from Bellville, Georgia, United States - Xylem-PdIQD-R3 | ecosystem: Host-associated > Plants > Phyllosphere > Stem > Wood/Secondary xylem... | reverse complement strand
AAAAAAAAACCCTCAATGAAAGAAAAATACCCCTGCAGGCACAAATTATTTTTTCTTGATTCCAAAAGTAAAAACATCTTTTTCTTATTTATAAAACAGAAAAGACAAACACCATCTATCAACAGCTTTAATTTTTTTTTTTTAACTTCAGGAGTATTTTATTCATTTTAACTAATGGACCATCGAAAAAGGCATGCATATTATTTTTTCTTTGAAGGGCAAAAAAATAATTTCATTATAACAATGAACAGTTTTTTTGCATGTAGGTGCGAAGTGATTTACCCAGGTCTTTTAGAGTTTTGGGCAGTGTCTACTGTCATGGCGGATATTTTAATTAACAAATATTGAAGAACTGACTCGTGTGCCAAGTTATCTGCATGATGACGCCCAAAAATACAGTTTGAATTAACAATAAGAAATGCCATTTACTGCTCCATAAGAGCCACGCCAACTAATCTCCAACCATTCACTAATCTCCATCAAGAGGGGGAATAAATTCCTTCCGCATAAGCACGACAGAGTAAAATAAACAGAAGGACCCATGGGATGGCAACTGGGTTGTAATTCTTTCTTTTTTTCCCCCAACACATTTAACAGTTAGATCTATTGAAATATCCAAGGAGCCACTAGGATAGCTGGAAACTCGGTTCATAGGTAACAATCAAACAGCTCTTAATTTGTAAAGAAGACACAGTCTCAAACCCTATAGCAGACCGAAGGGAAACAAAGAAAATGGCGCCCTTAAAAAAGACAGAGAGAGAGAGAATAGGCTACCAATATGTATGCCTGCATGCATATTTAATTGCCCCTGCTCCACTTACTTTCCACTGGGAACTCCTACTCTGGATTATTACAGGACCCAAAAATGGATCACTGTGCCTTTATCAGTACTCACTCAAATACTGAAAGTCACGATCTCTACAAGATTTAACCATGAATATGAACACTTAAAATGCCATTTCAAGCTGTTTTTGATCTCATTACACGAGATACATAGTTTGACATTAGCATATATTGTTATTCATAACTGAAACAGGATTATCCATGAAGGTGTTTTAGATTATGCTGTTAGAACCTGAGACAAGACCTTACATGCATGATTCACATGCAACACTGAAAATCATATAACAGGTCTGGATTAAATTTGAACATTAAAGAATGTATTTAAGGTTTTTGGGAAAGCAAGAATGTAATTGGTCTTGGATATCAACAACCAATATTATAGAAACAATGTTAATGACATTAGACAGAACAAAGCAACCAAGTCATGAACCCACCTAAGGAGTGAATGCTTGTGAAGGCTTTATTTTCTCCAGCAGCTGCTCAGCTTCAATAAACCCATGGTGTCCTAAAGACATGTATTTTACATGTTTCCATCTGTCCAATCTCTTCATGAGTTAATATCTCTTCATTTTAATGGGCAATTAATGTATGAAAAGATAATTAAGAGAATAATTCAAGCTTTCAGTACTTGCCAAACATCATCAAATTGCTTACTTGGGTATGAAAGGTAACGCCAAACAATGGAGGTGTAGATGGTCAACACTGTTAAATGGAGGCTGATGAAAGCCAAATCTGTCATACAGAAAAATAATTTCTTAATTAAACTTGTTCTTGGAGTAAAGTTTCAGTGCAAAGTAAACGAGCTTCATAGTAATCTGGCATGTTTTATTTAAAGTATGATGCATGCTTATGACTCCCTTGAGCATATTCTTCAAAAACTTTTTCTACTCAGGGCTACTACTTCATTTGTTGCTCATAGCTACACTCAAATGTAAATCTACAAATCATCTAAATTATGCACTGGTCACCACACATAAATCAGGCCAAAAACATATAAATCACGGCATAGGTGCTTTCATGCATGAACCAGTACCTGTACTGCTTTGACTGAGGTGCATCTTGGTGTAGTAGTGTTTTCCCCACATTCAACATGTGATTTACTAGAAAAAACAGATAGGTAACCATTGGTTAGCCACGAGACAAGTGACAAAAGAATATATCATGCGCTAGTTCAAACTTCGAAGTTCAGACTAATGAACTGCTATATTGAATGTTCTTTACCCAAAGAATAATCTTCATCTCTCTTCTGGAGATCATTGACAGTTGGAATGTGCTCCACAGGAATCACCAAGAAATGCCTACCATGAGGCAAACCCAAAGGAACATTTTACGAAAATATTAAAAGAATTTAGCAAGAAGAGTAAGTGAGGAGACAAAATTGGCACCAAACACTCATACAAGATCACCCCAAACAACGCAAAAAGAACTACTGAAAGAAACAAGATAGATACTTGCTATAGAACAAACACATGTCTCCTGTGTTTAATGTGTTTGGCATTAACTTTGTATTTGATAAAAAAACACGCTTCAACAAAAGAAAATGTCTTTAAAACCAAACGACAACCAAAATAAAGTTTCATAAACACAACGCCAGTAAAATCAATCTGGAATTTAAAAGGTTTAGAATCCCCTTGCGCTGTCTGTCCGAGATCAGGACTCCTACTTTTTTGCTATATCATCATTTCATATGAATGCCCATGTTTGTATCCATCAATCAAGAGATTACAAGCACAAAAATAAACATATCATAATGATTAAATCTTAAGCAGCCAGAATTATAAAATAAAAGGTGACCTACCGTTAAAGATTGGATAATTTTCCCCAGTATGATATTATTGGATTCAATCAAACCCTGATTTAAATTAGAGAAAGCTAAAACCTATGCATGACATTATCATGTAATTTGAGGAAAAAACCAGAGAAAATGATTTTGGCAAACCTGAAAGCAGAAGGGTTGATATCTCGAAACGCGACCACCTTGTCATCCTGCAACAGGACCAAAAAAAAAAAAACTCTAATTAAATATTTCGGAAATGACCCGTTTGGTTGCAGGGAGAAAAAACGGCCGCAACAGAACCAAACAGAAGTTTGATAGATAGAAACGAACAGAGTGAAGGAGAGTAGTGGAACTGGATTTGGTGGCAATCTGGCAGAAGATACATGATGAAGTCGCTCCCTCCATTTGCCCACCCCCGCTATCGCCCGCAATTTATCAGAATTTCCGAAAATTAAGATTTCAGACTTCATAAAGGAAAAGAAAAAAAAGAGATTTTCGTACAGTCAACTAAATTTGTTTTTATTACACAGTTGCCTCTATTGTTTTACTTATTACACTGCATCTTCATTTTGATGAGGGAATGGTTACATTTCATCCTTGTCGTGATTTGAAATTGGACATGAGACTATTGTTGATAATAGAGGATTAAAAGGGTGTATGGAACATTATAAAGATTGTTTTTTTATTTAGAAATTTATTAAAATAATATTATTTTTTTATTTTTAAAAAATTATTTTTAAATATCAAAATATCAAAGAATTTAAAAACATACAAAAATAAATTAATTTCAAGAAAAAATTCAAAAAATAACAAAACAATGTTCAACCGCCACTCCAAATAATCAGGAAATTTTAACCTTTTTTATATATGATTTATTATAATTTTAATTTGAGACTAATATGATATAAATGACTGATTCATCCATCCTCTCAAAATTTTAAAATGGTAGGGAAAAAATATTTTTAAAACTCAAGCATATGATTTAAAGAGTTAATGTGAATAATAAATTTAAAATTAATTTTATTAGTATAATATGCATAACTAGCAATTAGATAATCCATATAGAAACATATTTCGTACCCTTAATCCTGAATTTTATCAATGATCGATCTAATTTCAAGAATCTCATTTGGAGAAGAGAAACGTGAGAAGAAGAAAAAAAACTCTTGCAAATTGACTAGATCGTGATGAACTCAATTGATGCACTTGTTATTTTAATCTTATATTGATATAGGATTGTAAGCCATTTTTAATTTTTCATAAGCAGAAAAAACATTGCCATTTTTTTATGAGTTTTCAATTAGGTCCTTTATCGGAAGGTCAACTGGCCAAAACTTACTAATAATTACTAATTAGAGCCCGAAGCAACCATTAAAATTTTGTAATCTCGAAGATGGGAAATTACTGCAATTACAATAGAGTTAGGGGCAATTGGTCAAATTAATAGATAAGATACTCAAGAAAACAGCATTTTGACTTTTGGTAACACCTAAAACCGTAGGGAAAAGGCAATCTCTTTGAACATCTCCAACGGCTGTGTTAAATGAAGAGTTAAATATTAAAAAATATTATTTTAATTATTTTATATTTATTTTACACGAGCATCTTCAACGAAGCTGTTAAATGAAAAGTCAAAAATAATAAAGTAATATTTTGACTTTTATTTGTTTGTTTTTTATACTCTAAAAGAAAGCCAAATAAAATATTAAAATATCTTTTCTTTCTCACAAATGTTATTTATATATATATATCTTAAAAGAGCCAAAACTAATAAAGTGAGGTCAACAAAAGAATAAGTCAATTAAATGCAACCACATGGAAAAAGAAATAACATCAAAATCATTAAGAAAAAATAAAGCACTTATTTATTCCACTTTAATAGAATTGGTTTTTCTCCATTGGAGTATACATGATAAAAAAAAAAATTTATATTTATACTATTTAAAATGCTATTTTATCAATTTATCTCTTTAAAATAGCATATCCCATTAAAGATGTTCTAAAGGAAATGCTAAACAAAATGCTAAAATGTCTTTTCTCTTGGCAACTAAAAAAATAGACAAAATACAAAAATTATACTTTTAGCTTTCATGTTTGCTTTTAAGCATTCCAGCCGGTTAGCCAAATGAATAACTAAAATAGTTGTTCAAGATAAGAAGTGTCATTTCTACATTTTTCCGTAGAAAATGTAAAAGTAAATGAAAGTACGCTTTCTCTGTTGGCCAACGCTTTTTTCATTTGTTTTATATCCATTGGCCAACGTTTATTTTTTTCTTTTAAAAGTAAAACAGAAGGAAGAAAACTTACCTGCAATGTTTATTTTTTCCTTTTAAAAGCATAACAGAAGGAAGAAAACTTACCTGCAAATTTCAAAACCTTGCATTGTGCTTCACCCTTCTCTCTAATTTAGAAAAATAAGAATCAATTGTCCTCCAGTTAATTAATAACATTGGTCGTGTTAATTAGCTGAAATCAAAAGGTATGCTTGTTTAAAGACTTTTTCTATTTTTTTTATTTTGCATCTCTTGATTCTTAAGACCTTTTGTTGTTAATTTGCTATTTGTGATTATTTTTATTTATTTTTTATTTTATGTTTTTGATATGGGTTAAGGAAAACAATTTTTATTTATGTTGTTATCTTTGAAAAAATTGAAAGGATGTAATGATGGTAGCTGATATTGATAAAAACATGAAATGACCTATCTTAAATTTATTTTTGATTGCCTGCTTTAATTTGAAGTCAATTATATTTTTTCTTGTTGAAAATGCAACTAAATCAGTATATCAATCCTCTTTTAGTTCCCAAAAATGGTCAAATTGTAATGGTTCTATTATTAGATTAATGTTAGAACAAGTATGAGACAATTCTTATTATTATTTCACATATATGAAAACTACAAAATTGCTAGACATTGAATATGAGCTCCATTTACACCCTTTTATAAGGTTTTAACTTGAGTTTTTTTTTTAAATGTAGATGGATTCAAATTTTCCAGGCTCTTTTACCAACTTTCTTATGAGCGACTCATAAGATATTCTCTCTCAACCAAGTGATTCTAATCAATTAATTGATAACTTGACAAGTAGATGTCCATACAATAAAAAAATCACAAAGAAGTAAAAACTTCTCACTAGAGGAAGATTATTTACTTGTCTGTGCATGGTTAAATACAAGCAATGATCCAATTACAGGAGTTGAACAACAAACAAAACAATTATGGGCTCGAGTACATGCTTACTTTGTAGAGAATGGAGGAAACTTGAATAATCGTTTTCAAATAAGCATCTCAAGTAGATGGCAAGAAATAAATAGAGAAGTCGGTAAATTTATTGGATTTGTTACTCAAATTGAAAATCATCAGCAAAGTGAAATGACCGAAGAATCAAGAGTAATTTTAATATTCATTTCAATGTTAAATTTTTTAACACATATTTTAACATTATTTAATTTCTCTATTTTTTTTACCAGGTTAATGATGCTCGGCAAATGTATGCTTCTTGCGTTGGCAAACGATTTCAACTAGAACATTGTTGGGTTATCTTAAGAAAAGAACCCAAATAACAATTTGAGCGTGCAAGTCAACATTAAAGGTCAAACAAGAAACAAAAAAGTCATGTCAATGTAAGTCCGGCTTCATCAGCTCCATTTACCCATGATTCTGTTAGTTTAGAAGAAGATAGTGAATCATTAATTTATCAAGATAGACTAATTGGTCAGAAGGTTGTAAAGGAACGATTTAAACGTAGACAGGGAAAAGATAAAGTTGGGAAGGTAACTGTAACAAATCTCTTACAACAATTCAGGGATACTCTAGTTGAAATTGAGGATCAGAAAAAACAAGACAGAAAAATTATGTTAGAGCAACAAGCTATGATGATTCAACAAAGTCAAGAGAAATAAGAATTGGATAGGATTGAGAAAGAAGAACAAATTATGAAAATTGATATTTCTAATTTGGATCCAATTTCTACAACGTATTTTCAAAATAAAAAGTTAGAAATTATGAAAAAGAGGGGTTTTAATTTTTAATTAACTTGATTGATTTATTATTTAATGTAATGTATTTTTAATTAAATATGTAGAAAATTCTTGTTTATTTTAAATATATATAGTTATAAAATTGATATTAATTCATAATATTTTTTTGAAGTTCTTCTAACACTTAACAACAATAAGTAGGATTAATTAACTTAAAAGATAACAACCATAATGAAAAAAAAAACATAAAAAACTTGAAAATTATGATAACATAAGAAGTTCAAATCTGATGATTCTATTCGTTGTCATATTGTTCCCACAAATGTTCAATCAAATCTTATTGTAGCTGAGAGCTAGTTGCTTTATCCCTGATTCGATTATGAGTTTGAAGAAAATCATGGAGTTCTGGTATTTCACCATATGACACTGATATAAAGGAATTGACTTCACGTTCATGGTCAAATCCAAGGTTCATTGCTCCTTCATCTTCAATAATCATATTATGCATTATTATGCAAGCTTTCATAATATTTGCAAGCGTTTCTTCATCCCAGTATCAAACAGGTTCACGTACAATTGCAAAATGAAATTGGAGCACCCCAAATGCTTGCTCCACATCCTTTATTGCAGACTCTTACTTGCAAAATATTTTCTCTTTGCTCCTAATGGTCTTAGAATTGTCTTAACAAAGGTTGACCAATTAGGATAAATCCCATCTGCTAAATAGTATCCCATTGTATATTCATTCCCATTAATTGTATAATTGACAGGAGTAGTACAACCTTTAACAAGTGCAGCGAAGATAGGTGACTGATCAAGAACATTAATATCATTTAGTGATCCAGACATTCCAAAAAAGGCATGTCATATCCTAAGATCTTGTGAAACCACCGCCTTTAGAATTATAGTTGGTTCACGACAATGACCAGTATACATCCCATGTCGTGCAATTGAGCATTTCTTTTATTTTCAATGCATACAGTCAATGCTCCCTAACATCCTTGAAAATCCACGCTGCTCTCCAATTGATAATAATCGACAAATATCGGCCTCGTTTTGTGCCCTTAGATACCAATTACCAAAAACTTCTACGATTGCTTTGACGAAAGCTCTAAGACTTTCTATCGCAGTGGTTTCCCCAATTCGAAGATATTCATAAGTAAGATCTGCAGGAATACCATATGCAAGTCTCATATGAGCTGTAATTGCCTTTTAAAGGCAAGATAAACTAGGAACACCTAGAGCATCTGTCCTTTGGTTGGAATATGGATTGTGAGCTTGCACTACATTTGCGATCTAAAGAAAAGGACAACGACTTATCCTAAATCTTCTTCGAAATTGACTTTCAGTGAATTTAGGATTTTCAGCAAAATAATCATTATATAGCCTTAACTCACCTTTCTTTCTATTACGATTGACAATATTGTGACAAAGAATAGAACCACGATACTCTGTTCTCCGCCCTTGATTATTCGATTCTTCTTCAGCAATTACTGCGGTAGCAACTTGAAAGACGAACATAAGAGTGTCATCATCAAAATCAAAAGCATCATAAAAATTAAAATTAAAATGATTCATGATGAATTTTAATGAAATATAATAAAGATCGGAGAGAAGAAAATGATGAGAAAAAATGTTTAGGTATATGAGAATATTTATAGATGGATTATTATTTCAAATCTTAGAATGTTGGCGGTTATTTTTTCAAAATTTAAAAATTTAAAATTTAAAATGTTGGCGATCATTTTTTCAAAGTTTGATTTTTTAAAAAAAAATTGAAAATAAAAATTTAAAAATGTTGGTGGTTTTTTTCAAAGTTTGAATTTGAATTTACTTTTAAAAAATTAAAATTTTAACAGTAACATATAAAACTGAAAATTAAAAATATTTATATAAATAAATTTTAAATTTAACTTAAAATTATATCTTTTAACTTTCATATTACTTCATTAATTTTATATTTACTTTTATAAATTACTCATATTAATTATATAATTAATAACATTATAATTATATTATATAAAAATATCTAAATTAGTTATATAATTATATTAAAATTAATTTAATATAAAATATATAAAAATATAATTGGCTTTTCTAAATGGCTTTTTATAATTGGAATGCACATAAACAAACAAGTTATATTTACACTATTCAAAAAGCTATTTTATCAATTTGACTTTTTAATATAACATTTTTCATTGGAGATGCTCTCACAAATGTTATTCCTACATATCTCTTAAAAAAACTAAAACCAATATAGCTACAAGAAAAAAAATATCAAACTTATTAAAAAAAATAAAACACTTGTTTTTCATAGTGAAATATAATTGGTTTTTCAAATGATTTTTTTTTACATTAGAGTACATATGATAAACAAAGCTATATTTATATTATTTAAAATATTATTTTATCAATTCAACTTTTTAAGGCTATGTTTGTTTCCCGGAATTCACTTTCTCGGAAACCACTTTCTAAACTTTTATGTGTTTGTTTGCTATTAGGAAAGTTGGTCAACGGAAAATATTTTCCAGTCAAAGGAAAATTTGACTTGGTTTCCAAGAAAGTATTTTCCTGGAAAATTTGGGCGGAAAACACTTTCTGGAAGTTGTGAAAAATTTAGAAATATGATATTATTTGCTGATTATATCAAATTTGGCCCTCAAACTTTTGATAGCTATAAATATTTTGTTTTGAATATTTATTTTTTAATTTCATCTTTTAAAATTTAATTTTTATATTAACTTTGATCTTCATTTAATTGTTATTTGCTTTTACCTTATTATTTTTTTTATTGAAATTTTTTATGTATTAAATTTGGTCCTCATTCTTTTGATTGTTATTTATTTTATTTGAAATAATTTATGACATGTTAATTATTATTATTTTAATTTCTTCATCTTTCATTTTAGTTTTTATTTTTTAGATTTGATCTCTATTATTTTGATTATTATTTATTTTATTTAATATAATTTATGAAATTATATTTTTTTCAATTTCATTCTCATTCAACTTTTTAATTTGTAAGATTTGTTTCTTTATTTTAATAAATTTGAGAAAAATAAAATATTAATAAGTTATTTTCCAGCTCATTTTTCATAACATAACCAAATACTGAAAAATATTTTTCAACTTATTTTTCATTACACTATCAAATATTAGAAAATAATTTATTTTTTAAAAATTTACTTTTCTAAAATTTAATTTTAAAAATAAAACTATTTTCTACCAAACGGGAGTAAAATATCATTTTAACTTGGAGATGCTCTCTGCCACGCCGTAAGCAACTTGTATCATTCCATGCCACCACTCAATCCAGTAGCCTTTTCCTTATGATTCCTCTGCTTTCCAAAACCCTAACAATCCCCTCTCTCCCTCTACTTCGCTTGACTCTCACTCCTCACTCACTACTCACCCGCTTCACTTCCACTCCAACTCCAACTCCAACTCCAACACAAACCCGACCCATGAGCTCCGACTCGACTCAGCGCGTCTTCCAGCTCAAACTCGACCCGCTCACTGGTAACTCTGAATGGGTCATCATCGAAGACGGAAACAAAGAAGAAGAAGAAACTTTTAAGAGTTCTAGCCATGCACTTCTAGCCACGACCTCGTATTTGGACATGCTCAATGACGATACTAGAAACAGAGCATTCCGTGAAGCCATTGACAAGACCATAACCAAACCTTGCCACGTCTTAGACATCGGGTACATCAAATATTTTTAAATTACATTTACAATTACTACTACTACTAATATACAATGTTTATGGCGGCAGGGCTGGGACAGGGCTGCTGTCAATGATGGCAGCAAGAGCAATGGGGACATGTGATGATAGCAAGAAGGGGATGGTAACAGCGTGTGAGTCATACCTTCCTATGGTGAAATTAATGAGAAAAGTACTGAATTTAAATGGCATGGGAAAGAATGTTAAGATTTTTAACAAACGCTCCGATGAACTCCAAGTTGGTGTCGATATTCCTTCACGAGCAGATGTTCTTGTAAGTATTGTAATTCGTATTCTTCGTACACATTCGTTTCTTCTCGGGTGTTATAACGCTTGTTTACTTGGTAAAGTTGTCTAACATAACACCAATGCTATCGAATAGTTGATTGTTTTGTGGTTAGGTGACTGCTAAGTTATTTGTCATTTCAAAAGTGGGGTTCTTAAGTCATAGTTTGGGCTTGGTGAGTTGTTGGTAGTTTAAGCTTATGGAATTGCTTACTTATGAAGTTTGTTTCTGATTTGATTACAGGTTAGTGAGATACTAGACTCAGAGTTATTGGGTGAAGGGTTGATACCGACTCTACAGCATGCACATGACATGCTGCTGGTGGACAATCCACTGACTGTGCCGTATCGAGCTACGACTTATGGCCAGGTGTTTGCATAGACCATCGACTGTTCGGTTTCTTTTTCTTTTATTCTGGACGTATTCTTGACACTTTGTTTTCTCTTTGAAGATGTTACATTACATGTCAATTGTTGCTTTTTAGCATCTAATGTTCATATTCTCATCTTTTGCCTATGTGGCTATGGCCCCTCATACAATGGGGGACAGTATAAAACTCAATGCTCCTGCTAAGGGTTCTGAGTAATAATAATTGACACTAAATTTGTTATATGTGGTGTTATGTGACCAAAAACCTTTCAAATCTTTCTTGTCCAACGATTAGAGCAAACAAAAGTTATCCTTCAGAAATTAGTATCCATTGGCACCTTTGAAAACTCAACAGAAATTAGTCACATAATCAGAATGTGAATACGTTTCTTTAGGCTTCACTAAAGTCTGGAATAATTTGCTTTAACTTTTCTGTGCATGGGTGGGAGTAAATTCTTGTGCGGCTGCCTTATTCATTAGACAGTGGATCTACTGGAAACTTGAAATCTGGCCATTTACATATCCGTTAGAGAAGGATAAATATAGCCATTAATATAGAGGAAGGATTTCTAGTTAAATTGATATAATGTTCCCTCCACTGAACCCTGGAAAATTGTTTGATATTTTGCTTTTTACCCTAGTAAGTTTAGCTGAATGGCCTAGGCTAGATCAAAATTAGGCTATAAAGTGATTTTCTTTTGCTGATAGTTGCTGTACCAAACTGTTTTGTATTATTTGACTCATGTTTATTCCTTGAGTTGTTTTCTTGTCACGCCTCAAAAAAAAATTTCCCTGCTTTTCAATTGGCTTTTTATTCAATGAACTTGACTAGTTTATTTTTCAATTTATTCATCTTGTGGTTGAAAATTGATCCTCATTATGATTTCAAAGCTCACGCTAGTGTATTGTTTTTCCTTTTCAAGTTGGTTGAAAGCACGTTCCTGTGGAAGCTGCATGATCTATCTAATAATGAGGAAGAAGCCTCAGACGGCATTCGTCTTGTTCCAGCTGGCCTGGACACAATTTTACGTGTCAAAGCAAAACAACATCCCATGCATTGTGATGCAATATCAAAAGAGATAAATCTGGTAATGACATTGGTCACTATCCTTCTGACTTCTTCAAGAGGAAAATTGCTTTAATTGTCGCTCAATTTAGGATTCATTCAGCTGTCAGAACCCTTCAAAATTTTTGAGTTTGACTTTTGGAAACGGCCAGACAGCCAAGGGGACTCTAAATTGCTCATCAAGGCAACTAATGATGGTAGAATTCATGCTGTAGTATCATGGTAAGCCTATCTCTGTTTATGTCACATGTTTCGGATAGCTATGAAATTTGTATTTATGTTTGTTCAGGTGGATTCTTCAACTTGATTCTGAAGGGACAATCTTTTATTCCACTGCTCCTAGATGGATAACTTCACCAATAGCCACACGTAAGTTCCAGATGCCTTTCTCTTCTTGGGCACTCATTATTCCGCTCTAAAGTGCTATAACCATGCACATACTGCATCCTTGGAAGGAAGTTGAGCGATTCAATGAAGAAAGGGTTTAAATGACTGACAATGTTTTATGAGTGTTTATGCAAATAGAACAGCAGTCGATCATGATTTGCTGACTAGGTAGTACTTTTATATCAATAGTGAAAGTTTGCAATCTTGTGGCATCTTCAATTAAGTGAAATAGCTAAGAATGAGCTATAGAAGTTATCTATAATGAAAAAAAATAAAATTCCTGTGGACTGTTCCTGAGGTTTGGAAAAGTGGGACTTTTGATATCAATCAGTGCCTGAGACTTCTAAATGGTAACAGACAAAATCAATGTCAAGAATTCTAAATTGCAGCAGATAGGAGCAATATTCTGAATAAATATTATCTCCTTTGCGAATTGTTTTGTAACCTAACTCATGAAAAAAGTATGTTATGAGAAGGTAATTTAAGTGAGCTGTTCATTGTTGTTCCTATTCAGATATGCTCTTGAGAAGATTAGATATCCATCTATACCTAAGAATTTCAAGGAATTGACAAGAAACATTTTGAAACTTGTATCAATTTTTTTAGATTTGTGTTGGAACATCACGATTTGTTCTGATTCCTCTAATGAAGTTGATTTAATGCTTCACTAGATACTGGAAATTGGTGTGACCACTGGAAACAGTGTGTGTGGTTCATTCCAGGGGAAGGTATACCCATATCCAAGGGTGAAGAGGTTCATTTACATGCTGTTCATTCTGATACGAGTGTCTCATATAATCTTGCAACCCAAGCCACCGAGATTAGGGAATGTGATTCCATTGCTGGAGATTCTCACCTCACATTGTCTCCTGAAAGAATTGCAATCTATGGAGACAGGAAATGGAGGTCTTGCATGTTAACAGCTTTGAACAATTTGGTACGAGCTCTCTGGCTCTCTCTCTCTGGAGTCATTTTCAGTGCCTTTCATTTTTAAAATGCAAGTTGCATTTTGCAGTTGCAGGCAAGAGTTCACCCACTATGTGTTGTTGCGGATGATAGTGTTTTCTTATCACTTCTTGTAGCACATCTCTCAAAAACTTCAAATGTGATAGCTCTGTTTCCTGGGTTGCGAGAGAGGGGTGTGCAGTATTTGAAGGCAGTTGCTGATGCTAATGGCATCACAGCAGATCGTATAGAAGTTTTTCAAAAGAAGAAATACTTGACTCTGAATGATACTAAGCAGAAGAAGGTATCTTAGTTTTGTTACTAATTGACATTTCACGTATTGCTTTTACTTTCTCCGTTTGTAATTTTTGAGGTTCTGTATGAATATTGTTGTTGTGCTTGTCTTTTCTTTTTAAAGTCCTGTAGCTGTGCAAGCTCTTACTCGACAACTAAGCTAGAGTATTTTACTTAGATTTGCTTTTGATCAACTGCAAAATGGACTTTAACAATTTGAGTTTTATGTGTTCTGTTTGCAGGTTGATCTATTGATTGGAGAACCATACTATTATGGAAACGATGGGATGCTTCCATGGCAAAACTTTCGGTTTTGGTATACTCTAATATGCAGCATTGCATTAGTGGAACAAATATGTTATAGTATCAACGCACATCATCTAGTCAAGTAATTTATATGATGCCCTTTTTCTTGTCATGGATTTGGAATTTAGGAAGGAACGGACTATGCTTGACTCTGTCCTTGCTGAAGATGTGTTAGTAATGCCCTGTAAAGCAATGCTGAAGGCTTGTGCGATGTCCCTTCCAGTAAGAGAAAAACAGTCTTGTTATTTTTAGTTGTTTGAACCTGGTATTTGGCTAGTGATGGAACTGGTATAGGATACCTTCTGTACAGGATCTTTGGAAAAGTCATCGCTGCTTAAGCAAGATAGAAGACTTTGACCATTCAATTGTAAATAACACCTTAGGAGCCTGTGGTGACTTACCCGCACCACTAGAGGGTCCGCTTCTGCCTTTCTTTATATGGCAGTGTGGGGAGACTAAGGTAACTGATATACATAAATTTATGCCTACAAGAACATTGTATTGTATTCTTTTGCAGAATATGTTAGCATCATTGTATTGATATGATTCTATTGGAATTTCTTAGGAACTTAGTGAGACATTTACTATCATGGAATTTGATTTCTCAAAATCTATTGGTCCATGCTATGGAAAAGCCCAGGTAATAAATCTGCACCTCGCATTGTCATTGTTCTGTAACAGCGTTCATCAGGGACATTATTGTTGGGATTTGGTTGTCCATTTCCTTGGATCCAAGTTCCTAGACGTTATTCCCTATTCTAGGAGCTGGTTTCTGTTCTCTAATCTCATTGTGGTTTTATGTGAATGTTCATCTTCTCCTTTGGTTAATTTTTTCCACATACACATGAAATTGTAAGCTAAGATTTTTAATCCAATCTAGTTGTGCAATAGATGAGAATGGGTTAATTGCATGTTGAGGTATCCTCAGATCACTGGCATGAAATGATGTGAACAGTAATGTTGTAAACTAATGTAGTCTGCCGGGGTTTATCTTTGCATGTTTATTTTTTTTCCCATTACATGTTACTAGAACACAGTCTTTGAATTTTGTTAGTTAATTTGAGCTCATGTTATGTGCATTAGATACACAATTGTCTATATAATTTGCGAACTAGAAGTGATTGTCATCTTACAATTTTCATTCACCGGAAATATTTACTAAGCAATACAGACAAATTACTAGTAAATACTATGTATATGATGTAACAGTAGTAATTATTTATTAGTAAGATTTTTTGAGCTGAACATTGTATGGCAATTCCTATGGCTATATTTTATCTGTGGAATTTAGTATTCTACTATTTTATCCTGAGTGCTCTCCGCAGGTTGAATTTACTGAGCAAGGGATGTGCCATGGATTTGTGCTTTGGATTGATTGGGTGATGGATGCGAAGAATTCTGTTGTGCTAACTACAGGGCCAGGTATAATTTTATTCTTCACAGTAGTTGGTTCAATCAAAGCTTTCCTACCTAGCATGCCTGCTTGAAGTTGTATTTGTTTGACAATCTTCTGTGTTCTGTAATTTTTTGTTTTTGCATTGCTACCTTTCTGAAGAGTTAAAAGTAATATTTGTTAGTTGTCAGAGTAATTGAAAGCCTTGTTGTCTAGCATTAACTCATCTGTGCTATACATGCATTAGATGAGAGATATTGGAAGCAAGGAGTGAAGCTTCTGTCACAGCCTGTGGCAGTTGGAGGTCGTGGATCGAGCACGGGTAACTGTTGTTCTACACTAATAGAAGCATCCTTTGATCCATCAAGTGGTGAACTCGCTGTAAAACATGTTTGGTCATAAAGATTGTTTGCTCCAAGGAATCCAATATGTGATGAACAATTTAGTTGATGAGAAATCTTGCTGTGATTTTTCCTTGAAATTAAAAAAGAAAAGAAGAGGTTTCAGGTTCCAAGTCTTGCAACTCACCTTTTTTTGATGACGTAGTATATTTACATTTTATTTGCTCCACTTATATAGGTTCCTTAAACTTCAGTTTCGAATTAAGTGCGGTGGAGCTCAAGATGTGTGTGGGTGTATAAGTCGAGATGTTCCTGCTAGGTATACGATGTGCATTAAACTTAAAAAAAAGAAGGAAATGTATGCGCTCGTCTTAAACTATAAAAAAAGAAGGGAGTGAAGCGACACCAGGTTTGTACTTGGCTGCTATTTTTCTTGTAGTTGACCAAGCTAATGAGATTGCTCTTCAATTCTAGTACATAGAACAATCCAGAGATGCATTGCACAGCTCCATTCACTTCAATTTTGATGTCCCCTTTTCCGATGACACAGACCGGAATTGTTCTCCACTTTTACTCTTTCTCTGAATGTTCAGTCGAAATTTGAGAATAACTCCTTGTCTCCGCTCATATGGTTACTACAACCTGAATCAAGATACCATAAGTTGTTGGACTAGTCTTCTTTTACATCCACAGAAGCTATCAACAACACTTCTTTAGCCTCGGTGAAGCTTGCCTTCGTTTCCTCTTGAGGGCATTGATATTGAAAATGCCCCAACTCATGATAATTGTAGCTCTGAACCCTTGTTGCCCTCTTCCTCTTGCACGTTCTATACACCTTCCTCGGCCGCTTCCTCCCCCAGGTGAGTGGTGGTCCAGGCTGACTTTCAAAGCATGTTTCCTTCATTACATGGCCAATAATTCTTTGCTCATGCACAAGCAGGCTGCTTTGCAATTCATCAATCTAAAGACCATCAATCCCATTCGATTCCTCAATGGAGCAAACCACATAATCATACTTAGATGCCATCGACCTCAGAATCTTCCCAATTATCATCACATATCCCTTATTTTCTCCATGGAGTCGCATCTTATTGGCTGCTGCCAGTGTTCTTGCAAAATAGTCGTTGACAGATTTTCCCTCCTTTCATGTGAAGCATCTTGAACTCCTTACGAAGTTAGGACAGTGCACTTACATATATATGACTTAGATGCTTTGAGTTGTGCCTCAGTTAGGACAGTTCCTTTAGGATACTGCGTGGTTCCACTCTCCACTAGACTCCAGTACTCATTGGACCTCAAGAAAATCACCATCAGCATACTTCAGTGATCATGTTCATAGGTTGCCCGAATTTACCGCCTTCTGCTGCCATTGGTACATATTGTTGCAAGTTAGAAGACTTCGGCATCTTTGTTGGTCAGGCCCCGTTGCAGCTGCTTTGATCACACCTTTGAGAATAACTACTTGGGAGAATGCTCTTATCATTAATGAAGGGAAAACATGGCTTATATAAAGCCTTTACGACATTGAAAATAACAGAGATAAACTTGAAAAAAAAAAAAAAACATGACTGACAACCCTAGTTTCATGGGCTTCCTCTAAAAAAATATTCGAACACCAATTGGTTTCCTGATGCCTCGGAGTTGTTTGTGTTCATCATGGGGGGGGGGCAGCCATTTCTCGCTGCTCACAAATTCTCCCCACCATTTGGAAGCTATAAAACATTTTCATGAAAGTTTCATCTTGAGTCCATGGCGATTATCTTCCTTGGTATTTCTACATCAGAAATATTAGGGAACTGAAGCATTAAATTCTCAGTGAAAAACCCAAGAAATGGTATAGATATTATTTATTTTTATTTTTTATTTTTAAAAAAAAAGAAACACTTAACGGGTGGTAAAAACAATGTTCCCGTAGACAAATGCACTTTTGATGGTAACTTTTTACTATCTGGCTATTCAAAAATAACCTCACGGGCTAATACTTAGGGTAAAATTATTTTTTTAAAGCCTTTTGGATATTTTAAAATTGATAGAGGATAAAAAGCATATTTTGCTTTTTATTTGCATAGAATGACTTTAATGTCATTAAAACTGAGAAATTATAAGGAGGCGATTTTTTTTGTAATTTCATATATATAAGTGCATTGGAAAATAACCTATTTATCTTTATAATAAAAAAAAACCTTCAAGTAAGTGTTTTTATCTTCTCACTTTCAAAAATACAATAAAAAACCTGATTACCTTAAAAGTTTAAATTCTTTTTTCTTCTTGAATTTTTGCGCCTTACCTTTCAATTTTCAAATCAGTCTTTCAATATTTATTTCCTTTCAGTTTAATCCATGTTTTTTTACGACTAATTACTTTATTTGAAATAATTTATAAAATTAATTTTTTTTAATTTTATCCTCATTTAATCTTTTTATTTGTCAAATGGAGTTCTCATTCTTTTAATTATTATTTATCTAGTATGAGATAATTTTTAGAATTGAATTTTTTTTTTATGATTTCATCCTCCTTCAATTTGTTTCATATTAGATTTTATCCTCATTTTTTTTATTGTTGTTTCTTTGCTTTGATAAAATTTTTAAATTAATTTTTTTTTTCTAATTTCATCATTCAATATTAAATTGATTGGATTTGAACTTTTTAGTTGAGCTCGTGTCTAGTATTTTATGGGTTGCAAATTCGGGAGATTAGCCCAACTCTAGAAGATTTGTTCAGGTTTGTTTGAGTTTTTATTTTTATTTTTTTAAGCCAATATATTTTTTCAATTTGTTCCTTCAATATTTATTTAATTGAAAATTGGGCTCTGTTTTTTATATGCTTTCTAAGTCTTTGTTTTATCATTTTTTTTATTTAATTAGGTTCTCTCAAGTTTTTTTATTTGTTGTTCTTTCATAAATTTATTTTTTTAAAAAAATATTTTTAAATTAAATAAAATTAATTGATTGAATATAAACATGAAATGTTCTCTTTATGATATTTTATTCGACATATTTTTCAGGTCATTGCTACAGTGATATGTGCAACTTCTTTTAATGTCATCATCTACTTTTTTTAGTATTATCATGTAGCTTTTTACAATGAAATTGGAACCATCTCAACAAACGTTTTTTGTGGTGGGAGGTGTCTACGATAAAATGAGGTGAGTTTCTAATAGGCTTTTTCTTCCGGTAATACAGTGACAACTTATTTTTTATAATTGATTATTATCAAATGTTATCTTTGCTTACTTTTTAAATTAGATTGTAATTTAGCCATGTTAATGACAAGAATATTAAATTTTATTCATCATTACAATAATATTTTTTTTATAAATGTATCCTTTTCGTGAGCAATTGCATCCTTTTGTTTTCTTTGTGCATTAAAGTTGTATAAAATATGCAAGTTAATTACAATAGAATTAATTACAATAGAAAAAGGTAAGAGGATAATTAGAAGTATAAAACTATGGGTATAAACACCAATACTTTAATAAATTGTTTTCATTCTGCAAAATATTATATATAAAGAATTTCAAATTTATTATATTTGCCATCATATGGTATGCTTAACAAAATTTATCATATGGTATGCTTAACAAAATATATGAAATTAGAAATTAAAACTATACATTTTTAACTACACTTGCTACCCGAAGCATTTTCACACTAGAATTAGTATGCAAGCACATTTCCAAGGCTGACACAAGGCAGACTTGTCAAAACAAAAACATATTTTTATCGTCCAAGCAGATGGCTGATTCACCTGGAATCAAGTATCGTATGCATTCTGTCTAAGCTCAAAACTATGCTCATGGTGCTTTACTATATTACAAGTTCTCAAAATAGGTTCTCATACCCTCGCAACGGCATGTGTGGTAAATGTTTTCAAAATCACTGGTAATTGTAATTCATCTGAGAGTATGAGAACTTGTTATGGAAACCTCCCATCTTAAAATAAAGCATGTTTTATCACTCGATGCCTATAAAACCTGATATTAACTGCTGGATTAAAACCATAACAAAATAAATAAATAAAAGAAGATAAGTGCTTCAAAAAGATGTGTAACTGGCTTTTATTAGAAAAGAAATGCACCACAAAATAATTATTCTCGTAAATGCTCTAATTGAACATGCTACTTAAACAACATGAAGTAACAAGTATGTGTCAACCACTCGTCTTTAAGTTACTTCACAGAAGGCATGTAAAAGGAAGCAAAATTTGAGCAGTAACAGGTTCTTAATTACACTGCTGTGAGAGACATTCATGCTCTGGGATTCTCGGGTATCAACAATGCTGCATAATCATCAACCTCCACCTGATTAAAAAAATGGAAAGTTGAAAAATTAGTGTTCATCATCGTGCCTTCAACGTAACAGCAAAAGGGAATTACAGTACCTCAAATATTTGGCCACCATAAGTGTACTCCACATGCAAAAGCTTAGGTTCTCCTGGACAAGGATCGCAGAAGCCCATAATTCCCGTCTTCTTTACACCCTCATGAAGCTGCACTAGCATTTTCGACGCCAAATTAAATCAAATGCCAAAAGTATGGGATCTAGACTAGAAGTGTGAGCAGTAAACACAAAGTCTGAAATAAACTGGCATAAATTATATTATCAAAGGTAACCAGAAAACACACAGCAGGCCTATCAAATTTATCAGATACATAACCAGTACAAGGAGCTGTACCCAGGATGTCAAGTTATCAAAAAAGAAAAAAAAAACAAGATGATAGACACTGGTTCAGGACAAAGGCATGCATATTCCTTTGGGAAATAACGAATATAAGCACAAGCAATTTATCAAACATGACAGATGGAATACATGGTCCCATCACACAAGGATGATCCTTAAAACACCTCAGATTTGCATTCACTGCATTATCCCTTGATCCTCCTGGATGCAGAGATGAAAGTTGCAAACATTTCAGACTAAATAGGCTGCAGTTACAGCATTATTTTATGCACATATATTCTTCCTCTAGGTAGATTAAAAAGTACATCAAATGAACACTCA
>Ga0325410_1002477_pt1 | contig 20719 bp, 15 predicted proteins | sample PopdelMetagenome_16_FD_206182 | JGI IMG/M metagenome (GOLD analysis project Ga0325410, IMG submission 206182) | Populus deltoides microbial communities from Bellville, Georgia, United States - Xylem-PdIQD-R3 | ecosystem: Host-associated > Plants > Phyllosphere > Stem > Wood/Secondary xylem... | reverse complement strand
GATGCTTACATATAATAAAATATAATAAAAATCATATGCATTAATAAAAATATGTAAGGTCTCAAACTAATTTTTAACATAGCCAAAAAATAGAATAATGTTGTAATTGCTACAGTAAAACATCATTTTCTTAATATGTGTAAAATAATTTTTCAAAAACAAAAAGTGTAAAGAATAAAAAAAAATTCCAGAAAAAAAGGAAAAACTAAAAAGGCATTAAAATCATGAATTTGACATATAGGTTATGATTTTAAAAAAAATATTAGGTATGCAGACTGCTTTAATGTATTTTTTTACATGAAAAATTAAAAGTGTACAAAGCCTATGTAATTATCTAACTAAATAAACTAATAACTATTTATGTAAATAAAAATAAGTCATTAACAATAACCGAGAAAGAAACTGTAAATATGAAATATTTACTTGATTATATTTACTAAAAAATTTTATTTAAATAAATAAAAGATAAATTCACCATAAAAACTAATGGCTTAAATAATAAATACATACGAAAATAGTTGAATAAATCTACACCATAAAAAAAATATCATGAAAGGCAAAACACATCAGAATAAAAATATAAAGAATGGATACATGTTGTATGATGGAAACATATAAAAAGAAGATAAAAAAAAAACTTGAGCGAACCTGACAGCCAACCAAGATGAACAAATCAAATACATAACTTAGGATATAAAATTGGAACGATCTTATAAATAGCAAAGCGGAAAAAATATCGGCAAAAAAATATTTGAAAAAAGTGCTTTAGAAAAATATCAAAGTCAACCTTAGCTAATCTATCAAATCTATGACCAAGGTCATGATGACCCTATTAAAGGCAAACATTAAAAACAAATAAGTAAGATTCTTAACCAAACAAATATTAAGAGATGAAATTAAAAAAAAAAAGTTAATAAAAAAAACAGTGCAAAACAAAACAAATAGCAATTAAGAAATTAGGACTAAATTCAACATAAAAATCAACTAAAATTAAATGTTAAAGGAAAATTTTTAAATGAAATTAAATATCTAGGGACGGAATTGAAAAAAATTAATTAATTAAGAAAATAATTTAAAAAATAACAATTAAAAGAATTGGCATCAAACTTGACATAAAAATTCAATAAAAATAAATGTTCAAAGATGAAATTGAAGAAAAACAAATAAATCAAGAAAATAATTAAAAAAAATAGCAATTAGAAAAATGAAGATCAAATTTGATTAAAAAAGCTAACAAAATCAAACAATATAAGACGAAATCAAAAATAAAATCCAATCATAAATAATCAATGTAAATAAAATAATTGTAATTAAAAGAAGAAAGACCGAATCAAAAAAAAAATTGAAGGGCTGGTATAATTTTTTGCGTGGTCAACACGCAATCCAAAGAAAAAGATAAGGAAAAGAAAGCAAAAGAAAGAAAAGTCAATTAGCATCAAATCAAAGCTCACTACTATATACACGTCACTCAAAAAGGAAGTGGATGCTAAGACACATCAAATGATGTGGTTGAAGATTGAATATAACCACCGTTGTTAGCCACACACGTCGCCTGAAAGCGGCTAACGCGCTAACGTGTGCTCAATATTTGTATGTGTACAAAACCAAAAATGCCCCTATAACTAAACAACAATAACAAAAAAAAAACTTATGAAATTACAACCACGTTTTAAAATCAAAGCCAAAAAATAAATGAACAGCAAGGATAATAGAAGAATTCAATTGTTCATGAAATTATAAAAAATAAAAATGCTCCTAGAACTAAGCAATAATAACAAAAAATTCATTAGAAAATGATAATCAAGTCCTCGAAACCAAAACTAACAAATTTGCATAGTAAAATTACTGTATAATTTAATTGTTTATGATAAAAATAAAAGTATTATACGACCCGTGAACTAAAGCTTCTAATTATTTATTCTCTAAAGGAAATATAATAATTGCACCATTATTAAAAAATTAAAATATAGTGTTATCCCGAACAAATAAAAAATGATAAATCAATTGCGTTAAATATCACTCTAAACCTCAGGTAAAGTTTTAAAAATTGAAGGATGAAGGGTAGAGGGGTAATTCAACTGTAGCTCTAGATATTTCATTATGGATGACTTAATAGGTAATAAACGACCGCGTTTTCACGTGAATGATCGGGTACTTTACCAAAATCAAATTCCTAATAAGAAAGCTAGACAAATCGATCTTTATTTCTATAGCCGGAATTAAAAAAAAAAAATGGTACGCTAATCTCTCTCTCTCTCTCTCTAATCATGAAAAAATTAGGGTTTCTTTGTTAATGATTTGATCTTCCATGTTAGGGTTTCGATTCCTGTTCAATTGTCGTAAATGAAGAAACTTTCACGATCTTTAATTGAAATTCTCAATGAGCTTGATTTCTTTTTTAACGATTCTAACATGTTTTATGACGATGTATTTTCAGTCTTCTCTTGCAGCAGCTAGAGCCGATAATTTTTACTACCCGCCGGAATGGTCCCCGAAAAAGGTAACGAAATCGGGCACTATCTTATTGTGATGTAGATGATTTCTGAGAAAAAAGGGATTCTGACTCTTTTTTTTTTTGTTTACTTTCAGGGTGGTTTGAACAAATTCCATGGGCAACATGCATTGAGGGAGAGAGCTAGAAAATTAGACCAGGGTATTTTGATAATAAGGTATGAATTATGGCCGTGTCTCAAGTTTTCGTTTCTATTGCATAGAGGGAAGTTTCTGACGGATGGGTTAGCACTGGCATTTGTTACTTTGGTTGTGTTGTAGAATTTAGCTCTTTAGATCAAAGGATAATTTATATTTTCTTGAATAACCACCTGCTAAAGTGAGTATGAAATATGTGAAAAGAATTCCATCCGTAAAAGAAGTAATTTGACTGGAAATTGGAGAATGTGCTTGCTAAATGTGGTAGTTGTTTCTCTGTTCTAGCAACAAATCTATGGGGTTAACTGAATAATTGAGGAAAGCTTGGATTTAGAGCATTTCAGGTTAATGGATAATCTTCATTGGAAGATTCCTTAATTTTTTCCTGATGTTATCACAATAAGAAAATTTTTAGTTTAAATTTTTTTAACTTGATGAAAGTTTGACAATGTTTCACATGAAATACTTATTTGATAACTGTGAAAAGTAATAAATGGTAGTGTTTGTTTTGCGTTCATGATGAGACAATGAAAATGAGGGCAAAAGGAAAACATATCATTCTTAGCCATTAAAAACCAGAAACTACACTGAGGTTCCCTTTCTACAGTTTTTAATCGCTGATCACCAATTGATCGTTTTGTAGATGATAAGCCTAGAAGAGGTACTTCAATTGTTTCTTAACCAGCTGCCCAATTTCCACTTCCTATAATTGTATGATGTAATTTTCATGCTTTTCAGGTTCGAAATGCCCTTCAATATATGGTGTGGTGGTTGCAATTCTATGATTGCAAAGGGTGTTCGTTTCAATGCAGAGAAAAAGCAAGTGGGAAATTATTATTCTACAAAGGTACGTAACTCTGACAACTGGTTCCAAATGCTTCTGAAATTTTTGTATAGAAAACTAGAATACAACAAAGGAGCGCATTCTGTTATCTGCATGATTGAAACATATCCACACTTGCACGCATATGCATTCACATGTTTTTACATCCAAGTGTACACATATGCACGCGCGCGCTCATACAGTGTCTGGTGGTATGGTATTCTTGCTGGTATTTGATTTTAGTCTATGAAAGAAATGCCATCTCCTAGCATCAAACAATTGTATTCCATGGCAGTTCGTTTTAAAACGGTGCATTTCTTGCGTGTGAACCTGTGCACATGTGCTTGTGCTGCATACAGATAGCATACTGAGTCCTACTGGCATGATGTCTTGTTTATAGATGTTTTTAGTCCACATAAGAGTTCATCTGTCAATTACTTTTGTGAGCTGCTAGTCAACTGGAGATTTTATTTGCGATTATTCATAGCATTTCTGTGTGCTATTGCTGTATTTTTGCTGATGCAAATTTCTTTTGTTGACTGACCTTGTTCTTGCTTACTTCAGATATGGAGCTTTACCATGAAATCTGCATGCTGCAAACACGAAATTGTTATCCAGACAGATCCAAAAAATTGCGAGTATGTGATTATTAGTGGGGCTCAACGAAAAAATGAGGAGTTTGATGTTGAGGATGCAGAAACATTTGCACTCCCAGCAGATGAAGGTTGGCATTAACTCTGATGAATTTACAACACTACACTTGTATGTCCTGCAGATTACTACTCTGTGTCACTTTCTCTTGGTTAAGTGGAGGCAAAGACAGTCATTTATTCTTGGTCATCAAACACATAATTTTCTGTTTTCTTGACCCAACATTTTGACCTGATTCTTTGTTTTCCAGAGAAAGGCAAGCTTTCAGATCCATTTTACCGTCTTGAACATCAGGAAGAGGATTTGCAGAAGAAGAAAGAAGCTGAGCCTGTTCTAGTCCGCCTTCAGCGAGTATCTGATGCCAGGCATTCGGATGACTATGCCCTCAACAAGGCTCTTCGTGCCCGAATGAGAAGTCATAAGAAAAGAGTTGCTGAAGAAGAGTCCACTTCCAGGAAAATGGGTCTTGGCATACGCTTGCTTCCAGCAACTGAAGAAGATGCTGTCTCTGCAGCTCATGTAAAGTTCTCTTCCAAGTTTGACAAAAATAGGAAGGATAAGCGAGCATTGATCAGTGCTGCTTCAATATTTCCTGGGTCATCTGGTTCTTCAATGTCCAATAAGAAACGTTTGGAGCTAGAATCCAAGAGAAGGAAAATTAGTGCTGCTGCGGCCACTAATTTGCTGACGGGGGGTTTCAAGCCATCATCATGGTCACAGGGTACAGTTTCTTGCAGCAAGCGCAAGCAGAATTCCATGAATGCCAGACGTGTTTAGGTATGGTTCCCGGATGTTATGAAAGAGCCGGTGTTCTTTATTCTAAGGCCTTGGATCATGTTGTGTGAAATTTTTCTAATATGTTCTTTCCATCCTTTGCCTAAGTGTAAATGGCTCTGGATCTGTACATACAAATTTACTGCTTGGTTTGGTTTTTTCCCCCTCACCTGCCCCCCGAGTCTAGGGGATCCACACGAAGTTATTATATTGGATGTGCAACCAGTGTTGTATGCTATTGTTTCAATAAAGAAATGAAATGGCTATTACCGAAGATTTCTGTTTGTTCCCTCTTCCCTCTCTCGCACCTCTTTTTCGATCAAGTAGCGCGGAGTTTACTTTTGTTGCTTTTCTATCTTGTCATCCTTTATGAAATGATTCTTTGCGTTTTGAGGCCATCGTCCTGTTCATTTCAGAAAGGGGAGGGCAATCAATGTCCTTGAAGAATCTTGCTGTATTTGGTTCTTCTATTGGGCCATCTCCTCCCCTCAAAATGTTTTGAAGCCTTCGTTGTCGCCTGTTTTTGTTCAGCATCTATTTCAAACAAAAAGCAGCTCTGGAGAATTTAGGTAGGTCATGTCAAAAGAGAGGGATCACAGTGGAAATATGCGGGTACTTTTCCCTAATTTGAGGGAAAGTCCAAACCTGAAAGAATTTAGGAAACGAAAAATCCAGGCGATCAAGATGCACGGGGCCATTTATACCGTTCTTATTCCTACATGCTGGGCCCATAATTCTGTAGAATTTCTTCCATTTCCCCTCTAATTAAAGAATTGAACAAAGCATAAGAGGGATGATGATTTCCTTCTATCATCTGAATACATACTACTCTCCCAGTGCAATAGCCTATGTATTAACTAATGAAGATTTTGGGTCAAGCAGCAATGCTGTGTCTTTTATTTGCTGTGTCTTCTTATTCCCTTCAAGATCTGGTAATTGATACAGCTTACCAGATACCATAAAGATAGATGTGCATAGGCCACCGGATCAGTGTACAGCACACACTGCATAGACTTGTAAACTCCGAGCCATCACTTTACACAGCACGGCTGCAAAATCGAAAATGGCAGAGATCATCTTTTTAAATCTCTCCATTCGTAATCTAGTCTACATACATTTTGTTGGCTTATTCACCGTCCGACCAAAAAGAAAAAGAAAAGAACTTGCACAATCACAACTCTGTCATTGAACAGCAATACAGTTGTAGCACAGCACTGACATTAAGACCATATGTTACATCGACTGTAAGCAATGCACCTAACAATGCCATAAGATCACGCAACCGAGCCAAAACAAGCAAACAACCAACCCTTATTAAAAAAAACTCCGAACAGTGATATGCCAGGTACTGTCATTGATTATTGTTGACTTTTACTAGCCTATCATTCACATCCAATTTAATATAACAGTATCAGGAGGTTTCTTTCTTTTTGTTTATCTCAGAAACACAACTCAATTTAATATTGCAGGGGCTTAATTACAATCAAAAGATCAAGGTGAACCCGTTACTAACCAAAGTGAAAATTATACATTGAAGTTTCACCACGTTAACCCTAAATATATACATCGCTTAAGTTAAGTGGATTTGGGTTCATTAGGTTTGTGTTGACTACTAAAGGAATACATTTCACTGCCAAAATGATGGTTCTATCTATGATGACTACTTGAGTTACTCAAGCATTGTTGCTTGTCTTGGACAGTCTTCCTCAGTTGTACTTACTGCTTTAAATATGATAGTAGCTTCGTTTATCATTCATCAGCTGCCTTTTATCTTCTGGATTGAGCATATATTGAAGCACGAATTATGATGGTTATTATTAGTCCGAACATCTATATATAGATATAGTATCATTTTATAGGAGGATGTGGAGGTCTACTATACTTTCATGCAGTAATTGCATTATATATATATATAGATAGATCTATGAACTCATTATTTGTTGCACCCAGTTTATATCATGGCATTCCAAGCTCATCTAGCGTGAACATTGATGATCTACAATTGTTCTTTTGCTGAAGATCGCGCGCTCCGATCGATTGCTTAGACCTTTCATTAAGTAGTCGATATATGCAAGAATATTCCGATAGAAAGGTAATGTGATTTTTACTTACAGTAATCGACACCAGAGTAAATAGCCGTATAGGATCTATACTATAGATCTTTTCTCTTTAGCAATGGACATTCTAAGATTGGTGCCTTTTAACATTCAACCCCAAGGAAACTGATTTTGATATGGCATTCATAATTTATTTCTTCGTAGTTTATACATTTTACCTCTTTCTGTCACAGTGGTAATGGAATTGAAACTGGTGACCGGAGGCTAACTTGCTGAGAGAAATGAGATTTGGAAAGATAGAAATGAAAAAAACGGATAGATATATCTCTATCTGAAACCATTGGCTTTAGCCGATATTGCTTCCTGGAAATTTGTTGTGACCAAATTGTAGAATTCTGAAATCAACTCCAGTACTTGAGGCTTTTTTTACCTGCGAGCTGCTCTCCAAAAAGCTTTTTTTGATACCACCATATGTTCCCTCTTCATTTCCATAAAAGAATAAACGCTGCCTTGTTCATTAACTAGCTTGTATATAAAAAATATATTAATAAATAGGCAATGTTTCTAATTTAGTGGGAAATCTTGGCATTGTCAAATTCTGCAGTTAATTAATTTAGCTGATAGGTTTGTTCTTTTTCTTTTTTTGGAGGATAAATTTTTGCCATCTGTTCCAAATTGGACAATACATTTGTACGCTATTTTTAGCCCAGCTATGCAAGTTTAAATATGTGGGAATTCTTGTTGGAAGATTGTTTCACCATAGATGAGAGATGTTTATATAGAATGAAAATTAAATGCTGAAATATATGTATATCCATGCTTATTCAAAATCCCCCTGGTTTTTTTGTCTCATTGCAGCTGCGATTTGTCTTCAACTACTACATAACTTCCAGGTGATCATTTAAACTTTTGTGGAAGAGAAAAGCAGTCTATGGATTGCTAACTCTCAGTAAATATTATTGTCTCTCCACGAACAAATGTAATTATGCTGATACAGATCCCCCAAAAGCATCATGTATTCTAAGGGCTGAACTTCCATCTTGTAGCCTCGTTTATTTTTTCTCATTCGAGCTATTAATTGTTCAGCTATGCTCAACTCATCTACTACTGTTTAATAGCTGTTTTAGATCGAGAACCATCACATTGCAGGAAGATTAAAAAGATATAGTCAATACAATAAATAGACTCCAAATACACACACATTGCAAACGAATTAGAATGCGAAGACTGACACATACCAATCCAATAGGTAGAAATGCTTACAATCTCTGAAAGAAATTATATATCTTTTCTTTCTCCTTCCACCATTAATAAAAATACTCCCTGGACATGAGTTCAACAAACACAAGATTTTAGGCACTTAATTCAATATAAGCAGTCAAAGTTGTCTTCGGCAAAAAAGGAATTTGAGGAGGACTGGTTTGCATTGCCATTTGTGGTGGTGGTCATGAGAATTGAAATGGAGTTTTGATCGTTGGGGTTTGGCATGTTCATGAAAATTGAATTAGGTCTTTCTTCATGGGCGTTTAATGTTGGTAGCTTCATGTTCGTCAGTGCATTATATTTATACTGGATTCTATCATTTGTCATGTCAGAATTCAAAGGAAACCCTGGAAACTCATCCTTGCAGTTTGTCCCACCTGGAAGCGCAACGCTCTCGGAGAAATCGAAAATCGAAGATGATCTTGGTGAATTTGTGATCCAAAAGAAATTCCCAGTGATGCTGACATAATCCATTTGATGTGGTAGCAAGTCATGATTGCTGGATTCTTTTACATCACCAACCTTCAATGGAGAACTCATTTCTTGGTTTACAGGAGCCAAATTTTCACCATATTCGAGGGGGCTAGAAGACTCAAACTTTTCCAATTTGTTAGGGTTTGCCTGAGAAGACCGATCACTAGACGTGTCTATGCCTTGGTTCTTCATCCTCTCTCTTGTCCTCTCCCTCGCCCTTGCTCTCGCCTTCTCCCTAGAATCTCTGTCAACAAGATTAAAGACTGGTTTGTGCACTTTCTTGCTCCTTTTCTCTTTAGGATTGCTCACTAATGAGTCATTCTTTGCCTTCGTCCCTCTCTTGTCCCCGTTAGTCTCAGGTGTCAGCTTGATGCCTGAAACAACCTCGCTCTCTGGAGTGGAACAAACACTCTTGCCGTCAGCACAAATGCTACATCTTCTTCTCCCTCCTGGAACACTATCTGTGAGCTCCTTGATCCCGGCCTTCGATTTTGTAAAGAGCCACTCAATAGTTTTGCTTGCTTTATCGAAGCCGAGCATGTCTTGGAGATCAAAGAACTTTTTGGAAATTTGAAGGGATAACCTCATCCTTCGATCTCTAGGCCCTTGAGCAGTATGGATCTTGCTGTGCCTGTCCTTCCCGGTTCGCCTTTGACGAATTGGCTGCTTTGAAGTATCAACATTACTTCTCTTCTTTTTATTGTTGATTTTTGTTTCCTCGTTTGATGCTGTAGGGATAGTCTGCGGATCATGAGCCTCAACTGCTAACGCAGTATTAGATCCCAAAACTTCCTCCTCCTCCTGATGCTGCTGCTGCTGTTGTGATAAGAGTTCACCTACCAGCAAATCATCAACATCAAGAAAGGGATCGGGGAAGTGCTGCAAGAATGTTTGAGAACAAGATTCTATCGAGCTAGGGTTTTCTGTGCCTGCAATCATGGTATGGTTAGCGTATTGATCAAAAGGATTGAAACTGCTACTTGAAGAAAACATAGCTGAAACACCGTTGCTTTTCAGGAGCTATTTTTGGAGTTTCTATTGGTGCAAGATCGAAGAAAAATCAGCCCTAGGAGGCTCTATTTATTAGTGATAAAAGCCTTATCTTCATCTCTTTCAGGCATAATGAACTGCAGTACTAGTAGTGCAATTTGTGAATTGTGATTGTTGCTGCAGGTACACGAACGTGTTGCCGGAAAGAGGAGCTCGCTTTGATAGTGATAAAGAGTACAAAATTGAAGAGTTAGCCCACATTCATTGGCAACAATTCACGTGGGTAAAGGTGAAAGTTTTCTCTGCCTATTCTTGCTCAGAGAAAGTGGAAGAGGGTCTTTTGAGGAGCTTATGAGATTTAGATCAGAGTAGACATGGCCACCTCTAGGAAACCTAGCTAGAGAAAGAGGGGAAAGAAGGACAAGTTATTATCTCAGTGGAGCAGCAGAGTGAGGGCCATGTAAAATTGAGCCAACTTGCTTTTACAGCCATGGGTAGGAAAATTTCCCTTGACTGGGCGACCAAGGCACGATTGTTTGTAGTTTTTTGAAAATTACTTTTTAATTTTTTTTTGTATTTATTTATCATTAAAAAAATTAATTAACGAAAAATATTTTTTATTCAAAAGAAAAATTTTAATTGGTTTTTAGAAAAATATTTTCTTTTTATTTTGGACAGAAAATACATTTTTAAAGTTGTAAAAGATTTTAAAATGTGATGTTATTTGTTAATTATATCAAATTCGATCCTCAAACTTTTAATTGTTATATATTTTATTTTGAATCTTTTTTTTTCAATTTCATCCCTTTGAATTTGATTTAATTTAATTTTTAAATCAATTTTGGTCTTTATTTTTATGATTTTTATTTGTTTTTCTCTTATCAATTTTGATCCTTATTAATTGAAATTTTTTATCTATCAGATTTGGTCCTCATTCTTTTGATTGTTATTTATTTTATTTGAAATAATTTATGAAATTATTATTATTATTATTTTAATTTTATCATCTTTAAACTTTTTTTTCTATTAGATTTGATCTTCATTATTTTGATTGTTATTTATTTTATTTGAGATAATTTATAAAATTAGATTTTTTTTTCAATTTCATTCTCATTTAACTTTTTAATTTGTAAGATTTATCCCTCGTTATTTTAATAAAAATATTTAAAAATATTAATAAGATATTTTCTACCTCATTTTTCATAACATTGCTAAACACTGGAAAATATTTTCCAGTTTGTTTTTCATGAAACTATCAAATATCAGAAAATAATTCATTTTTCAAGAATCTATTTTTAAAAAAACTACATTCCAAAAAAAACTATTTTCAAGCAAACTAACGGGCTAAATATTACTTTCATTTCTCTTATTGCCTCGCATTATTGAATATGTTTTCTTTTAAACTAAAATAATATATGGATCTTTTGTGAGTATTTCATGAGTTTATTTGCAGCATGCTAATCCGCAATTATCTTGACCTTTGAAAATATTTAGTTAATCTTTCTTAACGAGGTAATGATTATTTTTAAAAGTTTTTTATTCAAAAATATATTAAATAATTATTTTTTATTTTTAAAATTTATTTTTTATATCAGCACAATAAAATAAAATAAAAATTTTAAACAAAAAAATATTTTTTTTAAAGTATGACTGTACCACAAAAACAATCAACCCCTAACAAAAATAGCATAATTTTCATATATTATTGTATTAAAAATACTGATGAGAATTTTACAAAAAAAAAATTGAAAAACAATGGTAGATCATATTAAAAAAAAAACTATACTACAAAGGGAAGAGAGACATGATGAACTGTCTTGATGCAATTGGACATTACAAGGATTAAATTAGCGCAAAAATGTTAGTGAGATGATTCTATGATGATAGAGCGGTCCGTTGAGCTAATCACTGCTGAGTGAGTTTGATGTATGCTGTCAACCCAGAACAACAATTGAAGCCCAAACCTCGTATCCTCGATCCTGATTTTAGGGTCTGGGCTCCCTTCGCCACAAAACCATCACTCTGTTGTTGTTGTTGATCTTGAAATCATCAACAGAGTTTGATTTCTTAGAAATCGATGGCTTTGGTTGATTCCTTCTCTGCTCCGATCTATCAAAGTTGACCATTAATCTCCCATAAAATTACATGGTTAGTTCTGGATAAAGGCTCCGGTAATTTTCCTCAAGTAAGATGAGAATTCAGGATGCGGTTTTTGGGCCTTTCCAGCCAGCACACTGTTAGGACTAAGTCAGTCAATAATATCCTAGCTAATAGGATCAAAGGATTAGATTTGATTTATTCTTTGTTTGTTAACCATGTTTCTAGGAGAGTCAAACGTGGGTTGTTTATTTTTTTGATTTCTGTTGTAATGGTTTGATTATATAAACTAGCTTTCATTCAATAAAGAAGAATGGTCTTTCTCTTCATTGTGAACTGCTAACCAATCACTTAGAAATAACAATTGGTATCAGAGCTTCAACAAAAGAGTCTGATCAAGAGAGAGGAGTGAACGTTCTCAAGAAAGAGAAGAGTAAAAACAGAGAGGAGTGTGAGAAATCAGTGAGAAGAGTGGTAAAAAAAAAAAGAAAAAAAAAAGTGTGTGCCATCTGAAACACAGAGAGGAATGTGAGAAATCAGTGAGTGGAGTGGTAACCATCTGAAACACAGAGAGGAGTGAAATCAAAGCCAAAGCCATGGCAGAGGGAAACTTTGTTTAACCAGCGATTCCCAGATTTGATGGTCACTATGACCATTGGGCTATGTTAATGGAAAATCTGCTACGTTCCATAGATTACTGGAGTTTAATAGAGAGTGGAATTCCTGCAAGCACAACTGGAGCAGAACACACGGAGGTCCAACAGAAACACATGGAGGAGCTGAGATTGAAAGATTTAAAAGTGAAAAATTATCTTTTTCAATCCATTGATCGCACTATCATGGAAACAATCCTGGATAGAGACCCTGCAAAGGGAATATGGGATTCAATGCGTCAGAAATATCAAGGGTCCACTAAGGTGAAAAGAGCACAACTACAAGCGCTGCGGAGAGAATTTGAGCTACTCGGAATGAAGGATGGTGAGAGTGTTGATGAGTACTTTAGGAGAACTCTTACCATTGCCAACAAAATGAAAACACATGGTGAAAGAATGGAGCAGATTGTTATTATTGAGAAAATTTTGAGATCTATGACAACAAAATTTGACTATGTCGTATGCTCCATCGAAGAATCAAATAACCTTGCTGAAATGACTATTGATGAACTTCAAAGTAGTTTGCTCGTACATGAGCAAAGGATGAAGGGGCACAAAGAGGAAGAGCAAGTTCTTAAGGTCATGTCTGAAGCAAGAGAAGATGTTCAATTTGGAGGAAGGGGTAGAAACCATGGAGGATTCAGAGGAAGTTTCAGAGGCAGAGGCAGGAGCTGGGGAAGAGGAAGACAATCTTTCAATAAAGCTATTATTGAATGCTTTCGATGTCATAAACTAGGACATTTCTCTTATGAATGTCCTGGTTATGAAAAAACAGCAAATTATGCAGAATTGGATTGCGAAGAAGAAATGTTTTTGATGTCACATGTGGAACTTCATAACTCAACTAGAGAAGAGGTATGGTTTTTGGACTCCAGTTGCAGCAATTATATGAGTGGAAATAAACTATGGTTTACAAAATTAGATGAAAAATTTAGACATTCAGGTAAGTTTGGCAACAATTTGAGAATGGCAGTAATGGGCAAGGGATGTGTAAAATTAAAAGTAGCTGGTGCAATACAAAGGATTGATGAAGTTTATTACATTCCGAAGCTGAGAAACAATTTACTCAGCATAGGGCAACTACAGGAGAAAGGATTAGCAATATTGATTAAAAATAATACATGCAAGATATTTCATCCAACTAGAGGCCTCATCATGGAGATAGCCATGACAGTCAACAGAATGCTCATAATGCTTGCAACAGTACCTCCAAAAGAATCAGTGGCTTTCTTTCAAACCAGTGAAGAAAGTGAAGCACAATTATGGCATAACAGATTTGCTCATCTTAGCTTCAAAGGTTTGAGGATGCTGTATTACAACAAGATGGTTAATGGGCTGCCACTACTTAAAGCTCCTACCAAAGTATGTGCAGATTGCTTGAGCGGCAAACAACACAGAGACAACATTTCAAAGAAAAGTCACTAGAGAGCAGCACACAAATTACAACTCATCCATTCAGACATCTATAGACCCGTGAATCTAGAATCCAATAGTGGCAAGAGGTATCTAATCACTTTCATTAATGACTTTAGTAGAAAGTGTTGGGTTTATTTCAGTTTAGAAAAATCAGATGCTCTTAATATGTTCAAAAAATTCAAGAATCTAGTTGAAAAAGAGGCTGGTTCCTTGGTGGAATGTTTACGCACGGATAGAGGTGGTGAATTTACTTCAAAAGAGTTTAATGAGTACTGCAGTATGAATGGGATCAAGAGACAATTAATGGCTGCATATACTCCTCAGCAAAATGGAGTTGCCGAGAGGAAGAATCGGACAATAATGAATATAGTTAGAAGCATATTGTCTGAAAAACACATTCCCAGAGAATTCTGGCCAGAAGCTGTAAATTGGTGTATACATACACTAAATAGGAGTCCTACTGCAGCAGTAAAAGAAGTCACACCTGAAGAAGCATGGAGTGGAGTTAAACCCTCAGTGGGGTATTTTCGAGTATTTGGTTGCATTGGCCATGTACATGTACCACATGAGAAAAGAACAAAGCTGGATTCAAGAAGCACAAAATGTGTATTGTTGGGAGTCAGTGAAGAAACAAAAGGTTACAGAATGTTTAATCCTCTCACAAAGAAGTTGATAATTAATCGTGATGTCATCTTTGAAGAAAATGCAACTTGGAACTGGGCAGAAGACAACACTAGTATACTGCTACGCTGGGAGATAATGATGACAGTATACATGAAGAAGAATTAGAAGAAAATGAGGAGCAGACACAAGAACAGATTAGGGAAATTAGAGATGAAGCAGGTACTGGAGATGCTGAAATTGGAGATAAAGCAGGTACTGGAGATGCTGTTAAAGAACCTGAAGCAGAAGAACAAAATGAGCATATTCAAGTTGCAGGTGTCAGAAATCGAAGAGCACCACACTAGATAGAGGATTATGTTACGGGAGTAGGCTTGTCTGAAGATTATGTCATGGGAGCAAGCTTATCTAAAGAAGAGGAAACACAAAATATGGTGTTATACACTACTGCTGGAGATCCACACACCTATGAAGAAGCTGAAAAAAATCACCAATGAAGAGAAGCCATGAACAATGAAATTGTTGCGATAGAAAGGAATGACACATGGGAACTAACTGTACTGCCGAATAATTCAAGGAAGATTGGGGTGAAATGGATATACAAGACAAAACTTAATGAAAAAGGTGAAGTTGACAAATACAGGGCCAGACTTGTAGCAAAGGGATATGCATAGCAACATGGAATCGACTACACTGAGGTATTCGCACCAGTAACAAGATGGGACACAATTCGAATGGTTCTAGCAATAGCAGCACAAAGAAAATGAAAGGTGTATCAACTGGATGTAAAGAGTGCATTTCTTCATGGGAAATTAGACGAAGATGTATACGTAGAGCAACCTCTCGGCTATGAAAAAAAGGAGAAGAACACAAAGTCCTCAAGTTGAAGAAAGCATTATATGGTTTGAAGCAGGCACCAAGGGCCTGGTTTAGCAGGATTGAAGCATATTTTGTGAAGGAAGGTTTTGCTCGATGTCCAAGTGAGCATACTCTGTTTGTTAAAATTCAAGAAGACAAGAAAATTCTAATAGTATGCATATACGTAGATGATTTAGTGTTCACTGGAAGTGATGAGGGGATGTTTGCTGATTTCAAAGCTTTAATGAAACGAGAGTTTGATATGACTGATTTAGGTAAAATAAAGTTCTTCCTTGGAGTAGAAGTTGTGCAGAATGATGAAGCAATTTATCTAAGCCAAAGAAAATATGCACTTGAAGTACTAGAGAGGTTTGGCTTAGAAAAGGCAAATTCAGTTCGCAATCCAATGATACCAGGTATGAAGCTGATGAGAAATGAAGATGGCGAGCAAGTGGATGTGACTCATTACAAACAAATGGTTGGAAGTCTCATGTATTTATCAGTAACCAGGCCAGATCTCATGTTTGGGATTGGTCTAATCAGTAGATACATGGAGAGACCTACAACTCTACATATGCAGGCTATTAAGAGAATTTTGAGATATGTGAAAGGATCTGTGAACTTGGGCATCCATTATAAAAGAGAAACTGCAAGTGATGAAAGATTAATGGCCTACTCTGATAGTGACTATGCCGGGGATCAAGATGATCGTAGGAGTACTTCGAGATATGTTTTTATGCTAAGTGAAGGAGCAGTTGCTTGGAGCTCCAAGAAACAATCGGTAGTCTCTTTATCAACAACTGAGGCAGAATTTATATCTGCAACTCATTGTGCGTGTCAAGCAGTATGGATGAGAAGAGTACTTAAAAGGATCGATTGCAAGCAAGGGACACATACTATCATACACTGTGATAATATGTCTTCAATTAAATTAGCAAAGAATCAGATTATGCATGGCAGAAGCAAAAATATAAATGTTAGATTTCATTTTCTACATGAGCTGTGCAAGGAAGGAGTAATTGAGCTGAAGCACTGCAATACACAAGATCAAATTGCTGATATTATGATAAAAGCTTTGAAGATAGATGCTTTTGAGAAACTAAAAAGCTTTCTGGGTGTTTATGAGATACCAAACGAATAAACTGCTTACTGACAGCAATGCAGTTTAAGGGAGGGATTGTTAGGACTAAGTGAGTCAATAATATCCTAGCTAATAGGATTAAAGGATTAGATTTGATTTATTCTTTGTTTGTTAACCACGTTTGCAGGAGAGTGAAACGTGGGTTGCTTATTTTTCTGATTTCTGTTGTAATGGTTTGATTATATAAACCAGCTTTCATTCAATAAAGAAGAATGGTCTTTCTCTTCATCGTGAACTGCTAACCAATCACTTATAGAAATAACACACACCGTCTTTCCCATCTTCCAATATCCTCAGAATAATATTTAGTGACCAAGAAGGAGACTCGGCATTCTTCCTCTCGTCAAGCCCCTTGCACCAGCTGGTTTTCAAAAGTGTTGAATACATAAACCGCTTCTATCCATTCTTCTTCCTTGTCATAGCAGCATCCACTCTAGCCTCGCAAACGCGTATTTGCTGAGGTTGTGACTGAGAGTTGCTGCGGTGGTTGGTGGTTCGTGTGCATGGATTGCACTACCATAACGGCCCAAAAACATGACAAGGCCTCCTCTCTGATCTCTCTCTTTTTCTTATTTTAATGTTTTTCCATTTGGTAATCTTTCGTTTCTTCTCTTTTTTACCTTAGAAGAAAAGTACTCTTTTGATGTAAGCATTGTCTTACAAGTATCATCTTGAAAGCATATTAATTATCTATACAAAATTAATTATCATCCACTGATTATTCAGCTTGAGAATACACAGAGTCGCGAAAACATTACAGATAACTAAAAAAAGTATACGAAGATCATAAAAGATATCAAATTGAGATGATACGAAGATAATGTTGAAATTTAAGTTACATAGATATGGGCGCTCGCGAGCAGTGTTCATGTTACTTCACTGTCATTTTCCTAGTCTAGATATATAGAGATTTATTCCCTGCAATGTTCCGCCAAGGTAGACACAGGCAATTGGACTTGTCTCTCTATTCACGTGCTTCTCTCGTGTGCTCCACATACTTAGAGAGAGAGGGGGGGAGGGGTAAATCTGTACTTAACAAACAAATCAGTCTATCTTAGATTCATTATAGATGTATAAGCATTTATTCAACCCCCCTGCATGCTGATTCCTTCGTGTGGGAATCTGAATACTGCAATAAAAGTATAAAACGTCAAAAGCGAGGTACTCAAGATGCATTTATAAGTAAAATAAATTGAATCTGAACTCATTGATATAATTGACAGTATAAAATCAGTCATATAGTACGTTTAAATTTGGTTTATATATATATATATATATATATATATATATATTATTTATTTAGAGTTCAAATACTGAAAATTCAAGAAAATCCTTAATTTGGTTATATTTAAAACTTCAGAGGAATAATTTAGTTGTTTTACAGATATCGTTAATGTTTGGGGGGGGGGGGGGGGCAAAAAAAAAAAGGAAAATAAAACGGGGCCAACAAAACAAAGGAAATGAAAACGGGGCCCTGGATTGTATGTAGCTAAAAGGCTGGCTTCCTTGTTGGGCTAGGCTACTGGGCTCGTTCTTAGCGTGAGGTTGAATAACTAGGCCCCTATATGAAGTGTCGCTAAAGCCCAAGATGCCTTCCTTTATTTTGTAACATTAGTTTGTTTTTGCGGCATGTTTGGAGGGGATGCGTTTTCTAAAATTTAATTTTTTTTATATTGGTATATTAAAATGATTTTAAAATATAAAAAATGGTAGGAAAAATTAAAAAAATCACATAGCAGAAAGAAACAATTACATGTACAAATGAAATCATTCGTCGAGGCCTAACCAAAGAAAGAAACCAAGAAAGGTGCAGGCGAGTGCAGCTTTTATGGAATGCATGTGTATTCTGCAATGGTCAGTCTCCCCCCAGAAATTCCGTAAATGCCACCACACACATCATTCCCTGCTCTGCCCCCAGCAAATGATCACAAAAAAACAGTCCAGCTGGGTTTTCCATGTGGCGACTTCCTATAGGCTGGTTAAATGGCTAGGGACATCATTGGATGCTAAATCTAAAGGTTTTGCTTCCTAACCAGCTTAAATCCCACAAAATGTCACGAGCGTAAATGCCAAGAAATAAAAGGCACCCCCACCAGCCCCAAACTACTGTCGCTCTTCCTCCCACGAACTCTCCCTTTTCCACTCTTATGTGTCCCCCTTTTACGTTGGAGTTAAATTATAGCTCTAGTCCCTGTAATTAACAGAAGTAATCGATTAGTCCTCGTGGTCTCATAAACCGAATAATCAATTTCTCTGTTTCGAATCTGTTTCTGATTCAGTCTCTTTGTCAATTTTATGTTGTTTTTTCAATCGAATCTTGTTACTTCTCAATGTAGAAGCCTGCCCATTAATCATAAGAACTATGTTGATGTTGTTAGATGCAGTGCCTCCTCATATAGCACTCTCACGTACGTGCATAAACAATGACTTTGTTTTTTTTATGAAAAATGTAGTAAAGAAAAGAGTGGTGGAAAGAGAGAAAAATTCGTTCAAGGAAGAAGGGATTTTGAGGAGGAATTACTGCATGGAGGGTGATTGAAGCTGATTAAGATACTGTTAAATTGTTTGTGATACTACCCAGACTAATTAATCACTCCAAGACAACTACAGGGATCGAGTTACAGCCAATTATTCCCAGTGCCATAAAAGTTGCAGCTGTTAAAAAAAAAAAACAAGCAGCAGCAGCAACAGGCACCAGTTTAATTATGGTACGGTCATTTAAATCCAAACAACGCGTCTGCTTTCCTCTCTCTCACGGACACAACACACACACAGAGCTACACGGCACAATGTTGTCTCTCTCCCTCCTCTTCCACCTCCTTTTACTCGCCTTCGTGGATCTCTCCACATCCACGACGGAATACCTTAAGCTCCCATTACTCCACAAAACACCATTTCCTACCCCACTCCAATCCCTCTCTTCAGACCTCCAACGTCTCTCTCTTCTCCATCACAGCCACCACCGCCACCAGAACCACCGTCGAACCTCCTCCAAATCCCCCTTGATGTCCGGAGCTTCCTCCGGCTCTGGCCAATACTTTGTCTCCATCCGCCTTGGCTCCCCACCTCAAACCCTCCTCCTCGTTGCAGATACCGGGAGCGACCTCACTTGGGTTAGATGCTCTGCTTGCAAGACTAACTGCTCCATCCACCCGCCCGGATCCACATTCCTCGCTCGCCATTCAACCACCTTCTCCCCAACTCACTGTTTCAGCTCACTGTGTCAGCTCGTCCCTCAACCTAACCCCAATCCCTGCAACCACACTCGCCTTCACAGCACCTGTAGATACGAGTACGTCTACTCTGATGGGTCCAAAACTTCTGGGTTCTTTTCCAAAGAAACCACGACCTTAAATACAAGCTCCGGTAGAGAAATGAAGCTGAAGAGCATCGCATTCGGGTGCGGGTTTCATGTTTCGGGTCCGAGTCTCATCGGGTCGAGTTTTAATGGGGCCAGTGGTGTAATGGGCTTAGGCCGTGGGCCCATCTCGTTTGCTTCTCAGTTGGGCCGTCGATTTGGTCCCAGCTTCTCTTATTGCCTCATGGATTATACTCTCTCGCCTCCTCCAACCAGCTATCTCATGATCGGCGACGTCGTTTCCACTAAGAAGGATAATAAAAGCATGATGAGCTACACGCCGTTGTTAATTAACCCTGAAGCCCCCACCTTTTACTACATTTCCATTAAAGGAGTGTTTGTTGACGGTGTAAAACTACATATTGACCCTTCTGTGTGGTCACTCGACGAGTTCGGTAACGGCGGGACAGTTATTGACTCAGGGACGACGTTAACTTTCTTAACAGAGCCAGCTTACCGTGAGATATTATCGGCGTTTAAGCGTGAAGTGAAGCTACCGAGTCCAACTCCAGGGGGTGCGTCCACTCGGAGTGGTTTTGATCTTTGTGTGAACGTGACGGGCGTGTCAAGACCGAGATTCCCAAGACTGAGTTTGGAACTCGGTGGTGAGTCGTTGTATTCGCCGCCGCCAAGGAATTATTTTATAGATATAAGCGAGGGAATCAAGTGTTTGGCGATTCAACCCGTTGAGGCGGAGAGTGGTGGGTTTTCGGTGATTGGGAATCTGATGCAGCAAGGATTTTTGTTGGAGTTTGATAGGGGCAAATCTCGGCTCGGTTTTTCACGTCGCGGTTGTGCTGTCTCGTGATGCGAAACGGGGTCATTTTCGTTTCGTAATTCTTCCCTTTCCTTTTTCTTTTTCAGAGAAATTTGTGATCAACTGTCGTTAAATAC
>Ga0325410_1002470_pt1 | contig 20741 bp, 21 predicted proteins | sample PopdelMetagenome_16_FD_206182 | JGI IMG/M metagenome (GOLD analysis project Ga0325410, IMG submission 206182) | Populus deltoides microbial communities from Bellville, Georgia, United States - Xylem-PdIQD-R3 | ecosystem: Host-associated > Plants > Phyllosphere > Stem > Wood/Secondary xylem... | reverse complement strand
GAAGATCATGGCCTTGTTAATGAGGTGCCATTATTGTCATATTTGCGAAATAGGTAATTTTAATCATTCTTCTTTTTCTAAACTAGAAAATTTTGAATCAGTTATTTCTCAACTGCAATCTTGTTATGCATAATTGAGATATCACTGTCTATTTAAGTTGTTTTTGTTCCCGTTTCCTCTTGTATTTTTCTAGGGTTCCTGTAATTGTGCTGCATGCCACCTGTGCCACAAGATTTGTCAAATGACTTGGTGGAATGGTTTGGTGATTATTAGTAGGATACAAGATTCTTTCAAAGGTGTAAGGGGCCAAGATAGTGTTGTGTATTAACGAGGCTTAAATAGAAAACAAGAACTTTAGAGAGAGGCTCGAAAGGAAAGAGTAGGCAATTTTAACAAGAGAGGATGTTGTGGAGGAAAAGGATGTAGAAATACTGAAAAAAGTGATGGTTATGTGCTATTATCCAAAAAGGATATGTCTTAAGGGTGTGTGGAGAGCACAGCAAAATAAGGTGATATAGTGAGAGAAAGTGACATTAGAAAGAGAAGCTACCAAGAGAAATGAATGGTAGAAAGTCTTCAAATGAGGTCATGAATGGGCTACTTGATTGTTAGGATTGTGACAAGTGCATAGCATAATGAAAGGCTAGATAGGTGCCACGTTTTTAGAAGGGATATGCATTTAATATTCTCAGATCTTATTAAGAAATGTTAAGGGTGATCCTGGACCACCCTCATGAGTCCTCCAAATCTACCAAGCCAAATATCGAAGCATCCCCATCCCATTGGGCCTAATGGCTAGTCAAGGCCCTGCTACCTTGCCTTTAATTAGCCTTGTGTACCCTGAGCCCTATCAGTTAATCCAAGTGAGTGTGCAACTGAATAGGCTTATTGATGAAGGACAAGATGAACAAAATTTCTAAATCAAACTAAGAGAATAGAAATGAAAATCACCAACAAGAGAGACACTCGATCTTGAAGGGATCAAACCAAGAGAGACACCCTCAATCTTGAAAGTAAAACGCCATTTATTTTATTCAACCCTAAACAATTCAATAACGAATGTGCAGGTGGCACCAAACCAGATAAAATAGGAAAACCAAGTCAGTCTTAATTCTAGAACGAAACTAAAATCCTAATAAATACCAATATTTCTAAATAATAAATTTGAGACCAGTCATGCAATATTAAAGTTCCTAAATAAACACAAACCAATTCCCATTGTTGCCCTTCATTCTTCTCACTCATGTAGCTCTATCTGCAAGAAATTTTTTTTATTATTATTAATGTGGATGTCCAGGCCAGTTTACACGCACCCCGACTAATCCCACGGGCCCTGAAATTAACGACTATGTAAGCCTCCAGTGACCCTGAGGTTTGTGGGACTCGAACTGGCGACCTTTAGAGAACAAACCAGGACCTGACCAGTTGAGTTAGACCCTTCAGGTGACCTCTACCTCAATCTTGAAAGTAAAACGCTATTTATTTTATTCAATCCTAAACAATTCAATAACAAATGTGCAGGTCACTTGTGTAGCTCTGTCTGCAAGAAAACTTGAATTAAAGGCTTAATGGACAAAGCCTAAATATTTATATTATCCCTTTGCATGAGAGAATTTTTTTAGATTAAATTTCTTGTCATGCACAAAATAAAATTAATAAGGTTAGGAAATGTAGCTGTTCATAAGGAGTTTCTATCTTTAACAAGACCTTTCTTAGGGAAGGAAGATATAGGAAAACATCTTACATACGGGGAAAAGAAATTTACAAGTTATAGTTGCAAAGCAAGTGGGATGAAGACACATATTAGACTTTGCTCCAATATGAAAGGGAGACATAGGGTTGATTTTTGTTTTCCTCACCATTCATTCACAAATAAAAGTAGGAATTTTAGAGAGAGATGGAGCAAAGTTAGAGAGAAAAAAGTAGAGCGTTTGAATTTGAGGGTCCCAAAGAGAAGGAGTTGTGTCTGAGTTTAGGACCTGAGAGGCATCCTGAGATATTGGTCTTCTTATCCCTACTTTGCAACACTACTTGCTCATTGATGATGCTTTATACTACAGATGTTCCGAGGTGTCTTTATTTATTGTTGAATGCAAAGGGCTGGTTATTATTGGCCAACAATGACCAAAGATGCATTACTACTTTAGAGCTTGCACCAAATGCTCATCATTGTTGGGCTCTTTGGAGTGCCATTTTTTAAGGAGCATGGGTGATTGGCATCATCCATATAGTGCCATTTACCCCACCCCATACACCCTTGAAGAAATCCTATATCTACAATTAGCGCGCACATGATTTTGGCATATGGTTTAGGCTCAGTAGATGAAACATGTTAAAAGGATTTCACGAATGATTTGGTGAATAACTTGATTGATATTCATTGCACAATATTGCCTATATATATTACAGAACATGTAACTATGTAAGGAAAGCTAGTAAAGGAATATACACGGCTGCAACTATTTAGGAAACATAATAAAACAGAGGTGCTAAACATAGAATGAGATCATTGATGAGCTGAAGTCATGGTGTAGATCCCTGATGAGCTGAAGTCATGGTATTTTCCTTATACGACCCCTCAAAATAGATGTTCCAGCAGCAACATGGATTTTGTCACGTAATAGAGCGAAACGAGACCTGACAAGAGGCTTGGTTAGTAAATCTGCAGGCTGGTCGTTCGTGTGAACATGAGCAACACGCAATTGGCCACGATGAACATAGTCACGGACAAAGTGAAGGTCAATAGCGATTTGCTTCATTCGAGAATGAAGAACAAGATTGAGGCTAAGTTGAGTAGCACCAACATTATCACAGAGTAGGAGAGGAGGTGCACGTATCGGGAGCCCAAGTTCATCAAGAAGAGATTTTATCCATGCAATATTAGAAACAGCAGTTGCAAATGCCCTATACTCAGCTTCTGTAGAGGAACGAGCCACAACCTTTTATTTTCTGGTGCGCTAGCTGATAGGATTATCACCCAGGAAAATGATGTAAGCGGTGGTGGATTTGCGATCATCAAGGTCACCACCCCAGTCAGCATTAGAGAACCCCCGAAGCACAGGATTGGACTGGCGGCGTAGCAAGAGACTAAAGTGAATTGTCTGTTTGACATAACGCAAGAGACGTTTAACATGTTGCCAGCGCGTTACTGATGGTTTGTGCATAAATTAAGCAAGGCGATTGATTGCAAAGCCCAGGTCAGGACGAGTAAGTGAAAGGTACTAGAGAGAACCAATGGTGCGTCTGCATTCAGTGGCATCACAACCAGTTGAACCATCATTAAGCTGGAGTTTAGCAGACACAGACATTGGGGTGTGAATTGTCTTCGCACCAGCCATGTCTAACTTGGAAAAAAGATCATGAATATACCGATTCTGTGACAGAAATAAACCTTGCTGAACTGGAATGACCTCTACCCCAAGAAAATAGTGCAAGTCACTGAGCTCTTTTAAAGAGAAAGTTGAACTTAAAGAGTTAACAATATGCTGCAGAAAAGAGTTGTTATTGCCGGTGAAAATTAAATCGTCAACGTAGACCAGTACATAAAGCAGAATACTATCTTGAGCATAAATGAACAATGAGCTGTCTGACTATGAATTAAAGAACCCCAGGGCAAGGAGGCTGGAACGTAAAGCAGTATACCAGGCTCTAGGCGCCTGCTTGAGGCCATAAATGGACTTCTGAAGAGAATAAACATGATGAGGATGAGACTGATCAATGAAGCCAACAAGTTGATGCATGAACACCTGCTCAGTTAACTGACCGTGAAGAAACGCATTGTTAACATCCAGCTGCTTGAGAGACCAGTTATGTGACAGTGCAATGGAGAGGATAAGACAAATAGTGGTTGATTTTATGATTGGGCTAAAGGTCTCAGTATAGTCGACACCCGGCCTTTGATTAAATCCCTTAGCTACAAGACATGCCTTGAAGCGATCCACAGTACCATCTGGATGACGTTTAATCCTAAACACCTATTTACAACCAATTAAATTGGTAGCAGAAGGGTGAGAAACCAGACGCCAAGTGCCATGAGAGACTAAGGCAGTGAATTCTGCTGCTATGGCTTTACCCCACCTGGGATCTTTGAGAGCCTGAGAGATGCAGGTGGGTTCCAATGGCAGGTCAAAAGGATGCTTGGTGGTGACTGAGAGTTGCTTAAGACAGAAGATATTGTTTTGAGCTCGGGTGACCATGGGATGTGTTCGGCCAGGCAGTACAGGGGCAGCTGGAAGTGGAGAGACAGAGGAGGATGAAGTATTGAGAGGAGAAGATGGGGGCATACCTGGTATAGGAGAAGGAGGCACGGTTGCTGCACCATTATGCATGAGAGGTGTGATGATAGGAGTCTCTAATGGAACCATGCAAATTGGAGGAACATGAGGAGGGGAAGATGCTTGACACTGTGTGGCAGAAGGAGGATCGGCCAAAGATGGTGCCAGTTTATAGGGAAAAATGCTTTAATCAAAGGTGACATGACGAGATAAATAAATCTTACCAGTGTGAATATTCAAACATTGAAATGCATGTTGGGTGAGGGAGTACCCAAGAAAAACACAAGGTTGGGATTTACATTGAAATTTATTGTCACGATATGGAACAAGCCATGGATAACATTGACAACCAAAAGTGTGCAACTTTTTGTAGTCAGGAACTCGACCAAATAACACTTTAAAAGGACTTTGACGTGAGTGTAAGATAGTGGGAAGACGATTAATAAGATAGACTGTTATGGCTAAGGCACAAGTCTAGTAAGTTGAAGGAGCCGAAGCATGATGTAAGAGAGCCATACCAGTGTCGACAATATATCGATGGCGGCGTTCAACGATGCGATTCTGTTGGGGAGTATGTGTTGCAGTAGTAAAATGGCTAATACCACGAGCAGCAAGGATAGGTCTAAGTTTGATAAATTCACCATCATTGTCAGAATAAAATTTTTTAATTTTTCTAGAAAACTGATTTTCAACCATAGTGGTAAATTGGACAAATATAGAAGACACATTCGACTTGTTATGCATAGGATAAAACCAGCGATACTTGGTAAAATGATCGATAAAGAGTACATAGTAGCGGTAGCCTTCAACAGAAAGAACCAGTGATGGTCCCCAAACATCAGTATACAAATATTTGAGAGGATTATGACTTGTAAGGGAAGTAACACTAAAAGGCAATTTATGGGATTTATTGCACCGACACGAAACACACAATAATGAAGACTTAAAGGGGGACACAGGTAAATGATAACTATTAATAAGAGAGGATAAAGTTTGTGAACTGGGATGTCCCAGCCTATGATGCCAGCAATCAAGAGAGGTACGAGCTCTATCCAAAGTGATGGCATGAGCTTACAATGAGGGAGAACATAGTTCCACTGGATAAACTCCATCTTCACACCTACCGCGCATGAGTACTGCCCTCGTTTTTGAATCCTTCACAAAGTAAAAGAAGGGGTGAAATTCAACAACAACATTATTGTCAAGAGTAAACTTATGAACAAAGATCAAGTTTTTATGAATGAGGGGCACATGCAGGGTTTCTTTCAAATTAAAAGGGCTAGAAGGAGAAGAGGCAGTGGTGGAACCAATATGAGCAACATGCAAACCTGTACCATCACCAAGAACCACCTCATCCTAGCCATCATACTCAGAGTGAATGGAGAGATTAGCCAAGTCAGACGTGATATTGTGAGAGGCAGCGGAGTCAAGAAGTCATTTGTCTTTTGATAGAGCCGAAGAAGTAGTATAATTGGCAGTGGGTGAAGACTGCAGTTTGATACAATTCTTGGCAGTGTGACCGGGACGGTCACATATTTGGCACACAACAGAGCGTCGTTTGGGAGAAGCAGTGTTGGAGAAATTCCGTTTGAAACGATTCTTATTGTTTCTGAAACGCGGATTAGAGGACCTTCGTTGAGAGGTGTTTACAATGACAACCAGTGTTGAAGAAGAGTGGGCATCTTTGCGTTTGAGATACTGTTCATGGCCAATTAACAGGTCATGTAATTCTGCAAAGGATAAGGCAATTTCTTTTGTGTGAATGGGTGCCACCATATCTTTAAACTCAGAACCAAGTCCATTAAGCATATATAATGTCAAATCATCATCTGAAACGGGTGCATCAATCAGAAAGAGTTCGTCTGCAATTACCTTGACTGCATGGAGAAACTCAGACACCGTGCGAGAGCTCCTTTGCATAAGGGTAAGGTCTTCTTTCAACTGCATAATTCTAGCCCGAGATTTGCTAGCAAACAAGCAGGCAAGATGTTGCCAAACATCACGGCTTGTTGTGGTCATAGCAATAAAGGACATAACTGCTTCAGAAACAGAAGCAAAAATAGCATCTAGCAACAACTAGTCATGTCTGTTCTAGTATGCATGGAGTGCTACAGCAGAGGCAGAAGAGTGTGCATCAGGTGTGGGAGGGCATTAAAGAGTGTCATCCAGATATTTCATTAGATCATATCCAATGAGAATGGTGAGAAAAGTTGCACACCAAGAAGGATAATTTGAGGATGTGAGTTTGTATGGCAACTGGCTGGAGATGTTGATGGTAATGAGAGGGAGTGAAGATGCAGTAGACTCTGAAAGAGAAGTAGGCTTAGTTGTAACAATTCACTGCTTGGATTTGCATGGCAAGTCAACTCAAAATACAATCAACTCGGTGATTAGACTAGTTCAGGTTAAAAAAATAAAAGAATAATTAATTAGGATAAAAACCAGGATTGATCTATATAAAACTTTGTTCTTAGCTTTATATATATATATATATATATATATATATATATATATATTGTTAGGAATATGTTGTTTTTATCTTGAGATTAAACTCTCTTGAACTTGTGATTTATTTTGTATTTTTTTGGGTGGGATTTTAAAACTATCATTTCTAGACGCATAATGAAAAAAATTAATTTTAATTTTTTTTATTGGAAGAAAGCAAAACTATGGTTGCAATTTTCAACTACTTTGCTTATAAAAATTTTTCACCACTGCTTTTTATATGATTTTGGAAAAAAAAAAGGTCTCCAATTTTCTATTAATAAAAAATGAAGAAAAATGAAAAAAGTAATGGGGGGCATATTATTTATTGATTAATGTTGTCCAGGAAAACTTATCCCATTTTATCTCCGAAGCAACACATGCAATATATAAAAAGTATAAAAGAAGCAAGTGACGTCTGTAGAATTGACGTCACTCGAGCGGTAAAATACACGTTGATGTGACGTGGCAGGTATCACTTGAACCTTTTAAAATCGCACGATAGATGCCTCTCTCGGACGATTACAACAACAAAACTGAAGCAACAATCCAATGATACACAGTACATTCTAGAAGCTTAAAAATATCAACCGGCAAATTATATTTCAGCCCCTGTATATTCCTCAATCTTTCACCTAGATTCCTATATTTTCTTAATTATTATTTACGTAGCTTACAAAATAAAGAGAAAATTACCTTGATTATCCTCTAATTTAGTTTTTTTTATACAAAAAGCAACACAATCTTGCAAATATAATATTGATACCTAAAAAAATAAGAATAATATTTTAAAAGAAAAGGAAAAGATATAATTAACAATATTACTCAAATGTTCCAAAAGCAGAAGGAAAGTGAGATAAATAACATAACAAAAATAAAATTAAGTTATAGGAGACAAAAATATTCAGCACTTCTAACAAATTAATAAAAGAGGATTGGATTTTCAATCATCATTGTATGAAAAATTATTAGATAAACTTAATTAATTCACGAAACAAATTAATAAAATTTATACACATAATTAAATCTGTCCACGTCATTTTATGATTAATATATTATTAATCATTTCTCTCCATAATTCTAATATAATCTATGACCATGTCAGCCCTAAAATATCAATTTATTGGGTGAAACTACGACAGTGGTTTTATGTAAATCCACCAGCAAGCATCTTAAATAAAACTCTTTAGTTTAGAAAGTTGCATAATCCACCACTATCTTGGGAAGAGCGAGAGTCATGTGATTCAAATTTTTTAATTATTAAATTCTTGATGTAATGTTAGTTTAAAAGTTTAGCCTAAAATAATTTTATATTAACTCATTGATACATCACATGGTTGTTTAGAATAATATAAATGTACAAAAGTGTCATGTGATTATGTAAGTAGCTTTTATACTTCAATTAAAAATAAAAAAAAAACTCTAACTTGAGTGGATTTTTCATTATAGCAGCAGATACACTTTACTGTGAATTTCTACATTATAATTACCCTTCTATCCTGAGTTAAAAAAAAAAGTGTAACGATGTAGAGGGTATTTTGGTCTTCACAATTAATTCATTAGTAATTTAAAGGTTGTTTAAGGATATGTTAGTATTTCACATTTTTGCATGGTAAAAATACGGTTTTGTCTCTGTATTTAACAATTTATTGAGTTGTTGCCTAATGGCTTTTTAGTCTTTTCAAAAACATTGAAACAATTTAAATACTTATTTACATTGAGTTGTTAACTGAGAGCTTTTTTTGGATTTTTGTATTTTGAAATATAATAGAAATACTATTATATCCTTACAAAAAATAAAAATCAAGGCTTGTGTCTAGAGGCTTATGTGTACTTTTCACTGTGATTTTTTTTAATGATTCTCAGGTCCATGAAGGGCATTTTGGTGTTTTTATATTGGGAAACAATTATTTTATTTGAAAAAGGTGTTGAAGCGTCACATTCACTTGATAGCGAGTGGGTGTCGTCCGCAATGTTTGGGTGGTATGTGCAGATCCATCAGGTGCCCAAACATGCCCTTCCACCATTTCATTTGATTCACCGCTATGTCCTTTTCCTTACGAGGTGGCGCATATCAACATTTTATGATCGGTTTCTTGTCGGAGATCATTTATTTTTTCTCTCTCTCTTCTTTCTTTTTTTTCTTCAAGAGAAAATGCATCTTTGTCCTCTTTTCTTTAGATTTGTCATTTTCAGCCCTTTTGCTTTTTTATTGTCCTCCTTTGTCATATTATAAAACTTTAGTTGTTTTCAATTTAGTCATTGAATTATAATTTGTTATATATATATATTTTAATTTAATTATTATTTTTTAATTTTTGATTTTTTTCCTTTAACTTTTTTGTTAAAGTTTTGTTGGTTTTCAATTTTATCCTTCAATCAAAATTTATGTTTTTTTTTATTGTTTTCAATTTAATCCTCATTCTTTTGATTTATTTTTTCTTTTCTTAAAATTTAATTGTTTTTAAATTAACCCTCAAATTTAAATTTTTTTGATACCCTCTAATTTATCTTTTATTTTAATTTTCTCCCCCATTCTTTTAATCACAATTTTTGTGTGGTTTTTTTTCTTTGTATTAATCTTTCAACCTTTGATTTGATGGAGAATGGACTTTAGAGCTTTTTTATTTGTAATGCTTCCGATCTATTGACATGGGTAACGAGTTTGACAAATTTATACAATTCGAGATCCTTTTTTCTCAATATCTTTTGCGATTTCAACATTTTACATTATTTTTTTTAAATTAGTTTTATAATTATCTTTAATTTCTTCTCGATCAGTTTATATTGATATTATGGTAGCTATGAGTTTTGTAGACTTTTTTGAATAATGTTTTTGAAAAATTATTTTTTGTATTTAATTTTTGAATAATTCTTTTTATTTTGTACAATTGAGTTTTATTTTATTAAAAAATATTTATTCTTAAATATTGCAGGCATGGTTTGGTATGAAAGAAGTAGAGGAAATTAATAAAATGAAGGAAAAAAAAGACGAAGAAAGTGGATTTTTTCTTCCATTAGGTTTTAATAAATGAGGTGGAAATACTAAAAATAAGATAAAAGTGGAAAATCATAAAATAATAAGGGCTACATATACTTTAGCAAAAATAGACCTCTCATACGAAAAGTCATCCCAGTGACGTCATTGGATTAGAATAATAAGGATTACAGCAGTGCATAGAGTACGTGATCATTCTCTCTTCTGTGGCTTCAGTACAAGTCTCCAAAGAAGACCAACATACTAACAAAACAAACAATACCCCCAGAATTGCGGTAAACTACATTTCTATCCTTATAGATTCATTAATTACCACTTTTAACTTTTAATTTATAATTTCTCAACACTAGTCCTATAGCCTTAAAATGTTTTTCAATTTCACTCTTTGTTACTAATAACTACCGAAAAAATTCACAACTGTTCATATTTTTTTAAAATTCTATCTCGTTTCTTCCTTTAAAATCCCCATAAAATGTTATAAATATAGAAAAAATCAAAAACAAAATTGAATAAGTAGAATACTCAAAGACTAAGGTAACATTGAATCTTCCAAACTGGAAGGATAATATTGGAAAATCTTAAACTCCAGGGATAATAGGTGGAATCAATGAATCTATAGGGGTGAAAAAGAAATACTATTCAAATTGCTATATAAAAAAAAAAAGAAAAATGCACAGAAATAAAAAAGTCCATTTCAATCTGAAGTACTTTATTTATGTGTATTTACTTATTTAAATTAATCAACAGTACTCTATGATTTCGTTTTTCTCGATATAACCTTTTTTTTTTTTTTGCTCTCACCAAACACGCATCATTTTATTTTCGCAGTCCAAAATTATCTGTCAGGTTCTCTTTGCCGCTATAATTACTTTTTCAGTTGCAAAATCTGTTTGGTTTGCGTGAAAATTAGAGGAAAAATCACTGTCTTTTCTACTTTGTCTTTTGCAGTCGTTATCGTTGGTTTCTAAATTTGGATTTGTGTGTGTTTTTCTGGTGGAAATTGAGCTAGATTACTGTGGTAGTGTGGATCTGTCTGATTAGTGAGGATTTTTGATTGATTGATAGCGTGAAATTGTAAGTGGTGTTTTGCAGATTTAAGTAGAAGAAGAAGAAGAAGAAGAAGGGGTTAGGGTTTTGAGACATGCACACTAGGTATATGGAGAGAACTAATAGCATGGCTAGAAGGAAAAGGGGCTTAGAAGGTGGTGGAGCAGAGGAGGGGGAGCAGCAGCAGCAGCAGCCAGAGCGTAAAAGACCTGCTTTAGCTAGGTAAATTTTAAAATAAATGACTATAAATTGTTTGTTTTTTTCTTTTGAATATTAGTTGATTTTAAATGTTAATTTAAGTAATTTTTCAGTTTAAAATTTGAAATTTGTGGTTATAATCTAATGTTGGTGTAATTGGAAAATTGTATTAATTGTTGAATTGCGTTGACTCTCATTTTAGCTGTTCGTTTGATTACATTAAAACTTTAAACATGGGTTCTGTCCTGCTACTTTGGGTTCTGTTCTGCTGGATCATTTTTTGACCTGATTATCTCTCAAAGTTGTCAGCATAGCTGTATATTTGGATGCTTGAAATGGTGGTCAAGATTGAAAGATGCGAACGCCTATTGACCTGGTTTTTTTTTTTTATTTATTTTTTCTGAGAATTGGTTAGTAAATCTTCTAAGCTGGATTAACAAAATCTAGGGTATGAGTGGGTTAACCTTTCTCTTCTACTAAAGTTCAACGAAGCTTGAAATATGATTTCTGTTTAGCCTTTTCTTTGGTTGACATGGAGTGGATTGAAAGGGAAACCAAAACCAATTACCTTCACTTTTATGTTCATTGGAAGATTCCGGACACAGTATCCTCTTATGCACTGTTCCCTGCAATAAATAGTTACTGAAAGTATCTGATCTTTTCTCCTTTGTGCATGCATTTTCAGCAAATTTAGAATTTTCCTGGAGCTTACTGAGACATTCATGAGCTGTCAACACTAACCTTATGGACTGATTTCTACCCTAGTTTACATATATACTTAACCATATATAGATCTTGTTGCATGCTAATCTCATGGGTCAAGACTTGTTTAATAAAGACTAGTAAAACCTTTATTTCCTCGGACTAACAGAACTAGAATTAAATAAAGAGAATCATGAGTAAAACCACACACTAAGTACATTATCTTGTGTATTTGACAATGAACAGATTTTTGGATGCACATGCATCGTGGTTTCTAGGATGACTGATGTTGGAATTGCACATTGGTAAATACCAATGATACTTAAATGGAGGCTTGCCACAAAGGAGCGTCATCTCTAAATGCTTTTTACCTCATCAAACCAAAATCTTTCCCAAATAAATTGAACTTTTTTGTTTTGAAATTGAAGTACATTTGTTGAGAGCAGCTTCCTATTATTTATTTTCATTGGTTTCTATATGTGATTACTGGGAAACACAATAAATCTAAAGTATCTCATTGCATGACATTCCCTTTGAGTTGGATTTTAATGTAAATTTATATGCTTTCTGCAGTGTAATTGTAGAAGCTCTCAAGGTGGATAGTCTACAGAAGCTCTGCTCATCGTTGGAACCAATTCTTCGTAGAGTTGTAAGATTTATATGCTTTATTTTTTGTACTTACCCCAGATAAATATGATTCAAAATGCAGAGGCAGAGAAATCAAATCCGAGTTTAGGGTTTGGATTTTGATAAGGAGAATTTGATAAAGTCCCCAGTCTACACTAGAGTTTCTAAAATCACTACCAGGATCACAGGAATCACATTGGAGATAAGATGCATCACTTTGATCATGTGCTATCTTGTCTCACTCACAATGCATCAAGGCTGGTTCCCTGAAAGAGATAAGATGCAGCTGAGGTGCTTGAGAGTGAAGAACTGTCAAGGCCCAGCTGTTTCATTCATTAAAGGAGCTCTTAACACAGCAGTTTGGTATTGAAACCCCCCCCCCCCCCCCCAACAGCATCAGAACATTACCTCTTACAAATAAGAAAGCAAACCCTCATCCTGCAAAAGTTTGATTCTTGATCAGTCAAGCTCTTAAATTCTCTGCATTAGTCATTCTGCTTGAGTACTGTTTTTCTTTTCTTTTTTTCCTTATGAACTTTTGAAGGTCTTGTAGCAACAGAATAATGAATTAGAGTTACCATCATTGACCCTAATAGCCAGGGAGTTTCCTTCCAGCTATAGAGCCAAGTCAATGGGCACCTCTAGGACAACTTTGATTGCTCAGCTATTATTGGCTTCTTACTGCAGTGTTGCTATTTATGCCAAACAGGTAAGTGAGGAAGTGGAGCGTGCTTTAGCAAAGATAGGTCCTGCTAGACAGATTGGAAGGTAAACTATATCTTTGACCATTCTTTGGTTGTAGTTCATTTTGTGATGTATGAGTTATATTTTTTGAATTTCGAGCCAAAATGTTATGATTTTCTTCTTCATTTTTCATTTTTGACTAAACTTGTACTTAGTAATAGGAAAATCAACTATTGGTGTTGGAAATGGAATCATGTCTTGTGTATGTGACTTACATGTGAGTTCTTGTTAAAAAGGCGATGCACTGAAATCTCTGGTGGTTTTATGTTTTCAAGTCTAGTTTGTTGACTAACAAAGCGTGTCCACTATTTAGTATATTAGCAGAATTGTTGCTATTGAATTGATTGCAAAATTTTGATGATGTCATGAATGCAGCAAATTTATCTTGTTTGTAAAATTTGGTAGATACAACTTTTGTGTTTTAGTAACTCTGATATATAAGCAACAACCACTGTGTCCTTTTCATTTTCTGTAAGAATTAAGAATGTATGGTTTCATCCTTAGGGGTGGTTTATTATTCTTATGTGTGACAGGTCTTCCCCGAAGCGAATTGAAGGCCCAGATGGAAGGAACTTGCAGTTGCACTTTAGGTCTAGGTTGTCTCTTCCCCTTTTCACAGGAGGAAAAGTAGAGGGGGAGCAGGGTGCCGCAATCCATGTTGTTTTGGTTGATGCGAGCACTGGACATGTTGTAACTTCTGGCACAGAAGCCTCTGTTAAACTAGATGTTGTAGTTCTTGAAGGTGATTTCAACAATGAAGCTGATGAAGGCTGGACACAAGAAGAATTTGAAAGCCATGTTGTAAAAGAGCGTGAAGGAAAGAGACCATTGTTGACTGGAGACTTGCAAGTAACACTTAAAGAAGGGGTAGGATCTTTGGGAGATCTCACATTTACGGATAACTCAAGTTGGATAAGGAGCAGGAAGTTCAGGCTTGGCTTGAAGGTTGCTTCTGGGTATTCTGAGGGCATACACATTCGTGAGGCCAAGACAGAAGCTTTTACTGTTAAAGACCATAGAGGGGAATGTTAGTTCATGGCTTTGCTCTTCATTATTTTTCCTGTTCTAACTCTTCTTGAATATGCATTTTTTTTTCCCAATTGACAGTATACAAGAAACACTATCCACCTGCGCTGGATGATGATGTATGGAGATTGGAGAAAATTGGTAAGGATGGTTCATTCCACAAGAGGCTAAATAATCAAGGAATATTTAAAGTTGAAGACTTCCTTCGTCTTGCAGTCAAAGATTCTCAGAAATTACGGAGTGTAAGTGAGACTGAGACTCGGTTATTGAATTATGAATTTTACGCTTTGTACCTACCTTCTAATATAGAAAGTTGTTGGATGTAGATTCTGGGAGGTGGCATGTCAAATAAGATGTGGGATGCTCTCTTGGAGCATGCAAAGACTTGCGTTCTTAGCGGAAAACTATACGTTTATTATCCTGACAATTCAAGAAATGTTGGTGCTGTCTTCAACAACATCTTTGAGCTGAATGGCCTTATTTCAGAGGAACAGTATTATGCAGCCAATTCCCTTTCTGATGAGCAAAAGGTTGGCCTCATCATGCATTCTCCTTTTTTATTTTTTTTTTAATAAAAAAATAGAATGTGTTGTTTCATGTTTCCATATTTGTTAGGAGCAGTATATGAACACATTGCTTGACAGCCTTCATATAGTACTATCAACCCAGTAGTTTCAATCATAGTTCCCCCTTTTAAATTCCATTTACTCATTTGTCCTCTTGCTTTACCATGGCAAATATATGTAAAAACTGCTAGTTGAGAACGACTCAATTTTTGAGCTTGGAATATCTTGTTATAGTACTTGATATCATTTAACACCTCTATCTTATGTTTTCTATCTTGCATGGTTTTCCAAATTAAACATTCAGTTCAAATGTGTGCCTTATGACTTTGTTTATGGATTCTGGAAAACCCAGAACCAGTCAACCGGTTCCTCGCATCTTGTACATTTTTTGGATTTATACAACTTAACCTTTTCCAAAAACAGGTAGGAATCACTTTGAATGGCAGTATAACGAAGTTATTCTCATATATCAAATGCCCCCAAACTTCTTCTCTCATTATCACTTTGCTAATGCCTTGTCTGATTTCTTTTTGTCCCTCCTGAAGTAGTGTTTCCTTGATAGCTCATGATTCTGTTCTTGTGAGTAACATACATTTCCAAAATCATTAGCTAGCATTTTCTGTACATGCTAAGTACCTTTTTTGTTGAAAAGAAAAGAAAAGAAAAGAAAAGAAAGAAAAGCGAGTACTTTGCATGTCATAAATTTAAGGTTCTCTCCAATCTATCTACAAGCCTATCATTAGACTCCAAAATATTGTGTAAAATCAGATTTATTAGATATGAAGAAGAGTAATCAGTAATTAGTGTGATTCAATGGACATTACTTGTTTTGTGTAAACATTACCTGGTTGTACTTTTGAAGAAATCACTTCTGGTTATTTAAACAATTTCTCAAATTTTCTTTTTCCTTTTTTTTTCCTGCATGATTGATCCCAATCACTTCATATAAGCACATAGTTCTCTGTATGTTCCATTTTTACTTCCAACAATTATGTTGTTTAATCAATCTCAAGTCTGTGTTCATAAACTGGTTTTTCTTGTAGGCAAGTTTGAGGTTAATGTAATGACAAGGCAATTTTTCCTTGGGCCTGTTTCAAATTTGATTTGAGCTTGCAGCTATAAACTTCTTCGCATTTTTTGTTCTTTCTGGCAAGGGCTGCTCTTTACTGCTGTTTTGATTATCTCTCTTAAAATAATTTCGCTCATTGAAAATTAATTCCAGATCTATGTGGATACATTGGTGAAGAAAGCATATGACAATTGGGATATGGTCGTTGAGTATGATGGCAAGTCACTTCTGAACTTCAATCAAAATAGGAGGGTAAGTGTATCCCAAAATGAACATCAGATCAATCAAATAGGTTACTCTAATCCTTCAGGCCACCAAGTGCAATTACCACGCTTGCCAGCTTCAATTCCAACCGAGCAGTCTTCTGTTCATTCAACCCTACAAGCAGGAGGTAAGTGCTATCAACTGCAGATGTCAAATCAGAAAATCATGTTTTAATTGTTAACTCAATTGTTTACTGTTTTTTCATCACTGGGTTCTGATTTTCTGGCAACAGGGTACAATGATAATTTGGTATCGGGATACTCAATGCAGTCACAGCTTGTAAATCCTGATTCCCGCACACAGCTTGGCAGTAACTCATTCGCACCACATCAACAACTGATCAGCAATCCTCAACAACTCCTAAGCACTAGAAATGATAACAGTGCTGTTGGCCTGGCCCTTGGTCCTCCACAGTCATCTACCTCAGGTTTTCAAACAATTGGTTCTTCCATGCAGCCAACTAATCTTAATCCTTTTGATGACTGGACCAGCAACCGAGACAAGAGCGCTGACGAATTCTTTTCAGAGGAAGAGATTCGCATACGAAGTCATGAGATGCTTGAGAATGAAGATATGCAACACTTGCTCCGACTCTTCAGTATGGGGGGCCATGCCAATGTACCTGAAGATGGCTTTTCTTACCCACCTTACATGGCATCTCCTATGCCAAATTATGACGAGGACCGCTCACGTCCTGGTAAAGCTGTTGTGGGATGGTTGAAGATCAAGGCAGCAATGAGGTGGGGGTTCTTTATTAGGAAGAAAGCTGCTGAGAGGCGAGCACAGCTTGTTGAGCTGGATGATGATGATGAGTAGATAGGTTTTAATGTCAAGCCTCATGATCCATGAATTATTATTGTGTATGTCTAGGACTGCATGGAATAGTTGGGTTTGGAAGTCTCAAAGGCCCAGTTGTTCCGGGTTTGACGTCGGCATCCAAGAACCTTTTTGTACAGTCACCTGTACAGTAAGTTGCTTTGTTACTTGTTAGTTGTTACCCTGCAAGATGGTTCTCTGATCATATCATCATTCTGTGAATGATAGACGAGTTTGAGTTCACAAGGGGTGTGTGTGTGTGTGTGTGTGTGTGTGTTTCTAAGTTGAACACCCCTTCCATTCTTGTTGACTGCTTAGGGGAGCATGTCTAGTAGTAGAAGCATATATGACTTCATATGTTGTATCTGCAAGTGACTGTAAGAGATGGTCCAAATGGTCCATACGTTGTTAACCTTCAACTTGAGTTGCTTCTTTCCAGTCTCCTTGTTATGTCATGATTTGTGAACTGCCTTTTGCTTCTTTCCAGCTATGGTTTCTTCTTTTATTGACTGCCACGGTGGTCGGCTCTACTGTTCAATTGCGCTTGACTTGTTAACCACCACCCTTTTTGACACCCCTGTTTTGCTGTGCTCCCTTGACGGCCTCTGTTATGTGACGAACATGCATCTTCCGATCGATCATAAATCATCCAAATTTCATCTGCAAACCAGTGGGCTATGGTGGTGGCACCTTCCTGCTGTTGATTTCCCACTTATCTATCATTCGGATGGGATTTCTAATCGCGATTGACCAACTATCTTGGTCGTGCGCGACTTCTTTCACTTTTTTTTTTTTTTTTGTATTTTTTTGGTTAATTCTCTGCTATCCAAATCATACAGAAGGTTGTTTCTAAGTTACCTAAACATTAAATAAGCCTTAACAATGGAGTTGAGAATTTGTTCCTTTTAAACTGATTTGTCTCTCGTACAATAAAACTATTTTTCTAGCCTTAACAACTTGAGTCAAGAACAACGATTGGATAAAGAGGCAAAAAGCATATAAAATAACAAAGCAGCCTCGAAAGAAAGACTAAGCAAATTAGAAGCTAAACTAGAGAAAAAAACTAAAATAAAAATAAAGCATAAATTCTATCGAACCCGACAGGATAAATACTGAAGTAGAAGCTCGAGAGAGTCCGAAATCACCACCTGAAAACTGATACAAGTGGATCCACCATACAAAAAAGCAACACAGAAACAAGTATAAAGAACTCCAGCATCAACGAGAATCATCTATTAAATATAACACTTGCGCTATGTTTACAATCTCCAGCTTCACTCATGATCTGATCTCTCACCTCTCTTTTCTCCTTTTCAACCCGCTGCATTGCATTTTGCCTGCAGAAAATAGATCTGAGATGTTTATCCACATATGCAAAAACACCAAACCTGAGACACAAGGTGGTTGTTTTCTCTTGAACAACAGATACAGGGTACTTGATCAGGACATGAAGAAACAGAGACATTAGAAGATTCTACATTCAGTTGAGAAATTATTCAACAACTCGATATCCTAACATGAATTGCAATCATTATATGCATGCCTGCACCAACACATGATCAAAAGTGAATGCTGGGGGGGTGGGGGGGAGGGGATTATGGAAAAGTATTTTTTTTCAATCCAAACACTCACCTCCTCCCTTGCTCTGTTTTGAGATTTGTTGGTTTCACAATTTCTTGTCTTACTCCTCGGCTTCATTGATGATTTGATCTGACTTTTTCTCTGGGTTCATTGCATTTCTCCTGTACAAAATGGATGTGAGATGTTTATCCACTTGAACATTATGCAAAATGTGTAACAACAGCTTTAGTCTTGATGCCCCAGTCGCAGACAATAAACAAGAAAAGTACAACTTGATTCTAGATACTGAGAAGGCTAGTCGGTAGCGTTGGCACATTATTTGAGAGAAATCGTGTTGGTGGGCAGCCATCCTCTTCTATTTGTCTGAAAGTTTTGTGTGCTTCATCTAGCAATCCTTCTCTGCAAAGTTCATTGATTATTGTAGAGTCCAAACCCAAACATTAGGCTACAACCCTTCAACAGGGAGTATCAAAAACAACTCCATTGTATCTTTAAGCTTCCCAGATTTGCACATGGCATCGATTGTGAAATTATAGATTGCCAAATCAGGATTCAAATGACTATTTTGCATTTCTCTAAATAGTCAAAGGCCTAATCAAGATACCCTTGTTTTCTTAAGCCATCAAGAAAAGTTGAGCAATTTTACCCTCTACACAAAGCCCATTGATCGAGGTAGAAAAGGTCACAACAATAGGTTCAGAACCAAGTTTAATGATTTTGGCCGAAAAAGAACACCCAAAATCGACACGGTGTAAGTGGCAGAAGCAATTGATCAAGATGTTAAAAGTATAGATATGAACTTTGATTTCAGCAATTCAATTTGTTTGGAAAAAGAAAGCACGGTTCACTGATGTTTCATTCTAACGAGAGTTTATGATAACTTAGTAAATTCGACTATAGAAGGCAAATGATTCAAAGTATGTGATTGAAAGAAGACAAGACATCATCAATGTTTCTAAACGAACAACCCTTTTGCCTCTTGCTACCTACTACTAACAGTGGAAGCATGAAGACATAAAATCATACCCATTTTGATTTGTCTTCGTTGAGAATGAAACCCAACAAAAATGAAACTCGTCACGATTTTAGTGGCAAGGAGAAAGCCAGGAATACTTTTTACTTTCATCGAAATACTACAGATTCATATTACATTAAAAACGATTGATTGATGAAAAAGAATTAAAGAATTGCACCAATTGATTAATTGCCTAAATTACAAAAACTAATTGAATATCTTATGTGGCAAAACTTGGACAGGTAATGCAAGGACGTCTTCTTTCTAGGACATGCTGCATTCCGTAGGTAGACCTTGGGGAAATCTATTGACATCTTTGCAGTAATTGTATACCATGTAATTCTCTCGGACCCATTTCAACCTCTCCTGCCTTGTTGCATCAAGCTCCTCTGAGAACCAAGCATTCGAGGTGGAGGCGGGAGGAGAAGTGGTTGTGCCACAGGAAGATGCCCCATTAGACAAAACACAAGCCTCGGCATTGAAATTTCTATAAGAAGCGGTGAAAGGAGCTAGGGCCCAATCTGTCTTGACCAAGCCACCTCTTGTAGCCCAGTCATCAGCATTCCATAGACTCGAGTAAATCCTCATCGGCTGGTTTTTTGGAAAGGGAACCCCCATAGACTCCAGGTTCTTGAACTCTCGAATTGGAGTGCCATCCACAGAGAAGCTGGAGCAGAGAAAAAGATAACAAAATTAGTAACACAGCATGTATTAATGTTGTACACGGAGCAGGATTGAAGATTGACGCTTACACAATGCGCTGTGGATTCCAAAGAATGGAATATGTGTGGAAATCAGCAGTTGGGTCAAACCAAAGATAGAATTGCTGCTCTCTGTTGCCCTTGCCCTGGCTAAACACATTAGTGTGCAGGATGTAAGGATCACCGCTCAAATTCCCCAGGAATTCAAAATCTATCTCATCCCACGCAGACCCTTTTGATGACAGCTGCAAATTCATATGACAAAAAACATGTTTACTGTTAGTCACATATAATGATTGTTTCGTGCCTTATTTGAGGCAAAAAATCAAGTTCACTTACATAATAAGCAGTGACAGTGCCTGCAGAGTTGCCAGGGACAAGCTTGAGTTGCATGTCAATCTTTCCGAACAGATACTCATTCCTGGATTGAAATCCAGAGCCAGAGGCCTTGTCAAGGTTGAGAGTGAGGAGCTCGCCGTTGCTGAGGATCTTAGCACGACCATCTCCCCAGGTAATATCAAAATCGTTGTAGAAGTTGCTTGCTGAAGCAACCGTCAAAGAGGCCACAAGAAGAGCTACAAGGGGCACAAGCACAGTATTCAAAGAAGCCATCGGCTATTATGAAACGA
>Ga0325410_1002469_pt1 | contig 20746 bp, 11 predicted proteins | sample PopdelMetagenome_16_FD_206182 | JGI IMG/M metagenome (GOLD analysis project Ga0325410, IMG submission 206182) | Populus deltoides microbial communities from Bellville, Georgia, United States - Xylem-PdIQD-R3 | ecosystem: Host-associated > Plants > Phyllosphere > Stem > Wood/Secondary xylem... | reverse complement strand
AGGAAGCAAACAGGAAGTTACTGCAGAGAAATATGCACAGTAAAAAGTGTTTGAAAGCGAGGAAACCATGGGATGGAAAAACATTTTGAGTTATATCTCCACTTGTTTGGTTGAGAAGAAACAGAAGTGAGGATGTAGAAAGAGGCAATAAACTTTTCTGAAGGCTTCCCCATATCTTATCCATCAGTAAGAGGCAATAAAGTTTTTGATGGCGGATACATTATCCTTATGTAAAATATGGACCTTTTGTTTTGCATCCCTTTCCCCTTTTTTTCAACCAAACAGAGGAGATGTACTTGGAAACAAAGTCATACCTTTTCTGAAAGGTGATGCATTGGATTGAGGGGAAACACAACTAGTAACTTCTTCAACAGTACTGATGAGAAGCTTTGATCAAGAGGTGGTGATTCGGGATGACCTTGCTGAATCCCATGGATAAAGAATGCGACTGCAAGATCTATGCTCCGAAGTATGTTAAGCACGCAATCAAATGATTGTGCATCTAGTGAGTCGTGAAGTACAGGGAGAAAATCTTGGAAGCAATTGACTAAAACTGGTACAAGGTCTTTCAGCTTCTTGTTGATGACGGAATATTCTACACAAACAAAAACAAAACAAAAGAAGGTAAAGGCTTGCCACATTTTACTATTTTAAATTACAGTTACAACACAAACAAAGGGCATAAAAGGTCACACAGTTGTGCATTGAATGTTGAAAATATGCTACTCAGCCACGATTATTTATTATCAGAAATGAATGGATTTCTCCTATAGCATGGCAGCGAGAACTACCAAAGTGGAGCTAACAAGTAAGCAAAACAAAAAATAGCTACCATTGCTAAATACTAAGTAAAATTGAACATAAAATCTTCTGGTGCAAGATTAAGCATATTGTTTGTACAGTAACATAAACATATTTCCATGCAGCAACAGTTGAATGCTGGTAGCAATGAGCCTGTCACTCTACAAACCCATAAAGAAAAGTGAGGGCGAGGTGTTTAGACATACCTGCAAATACTGTAGGCACATCAGGCTCAAAAGCCTGCAATATTTTTTTCTCAGGGATATTCTGTGAAATTGAAAAAAGTGTTATCAGAAATCGTTAGGCAAATCAAAGGCAAGAGGCTTAGCAAAAGGACACAAGTATAGCAAACCTCATAACACAATTAGACACAAGAATAATCCATCCCTGAAGTTGTACTTTAAAACTATAATTTTACTTTTCAATATGAAGAAGATAATTCATATATTGTCGAGTTCATTTCATCTTCAATGCATGCCATAGGCATGTCGCAGAATAACAAATTAACCAAAGCTCCGGAACCATACCAATGAGCCACCAGTTCTATGAGATGCGTATTGTATTGAACATGCTATTGTGCAAAATAAGAAATCTCTTGTGCCAATGGAGACTCACTATGAGGGTCATTGGCTGAGATCTTCCATGTTTGCAAAAGTAATAAATTATCCATGTCTATCTAATCATGTATTTATATGCGATCTGAAAACCAACTACAGATTTCATAATAAACTTCCCCAGAGCTCATGTTTTCATAAATTGTCAACCGATTCATGTAAGACCTCCAACATACAAATGCAGTTTAAACTGCTTATACAAACAAAAGATCCATACAACTGTTACAATGAACTAAATCATCTATCTGTCATAGACCACTAGTGCTTAAAACTTCTGCTACTATGACCACAATAACAACTGGAAAATTACAGAACTATCTTCCAGAGTACGATGGTACAATCATGCATAGCTGAGTGTAAAATATGACCTAACAGTTTGTACCTGATAGAAATTTTACCAAAATCATTAGGATGTTAAAAGGAAAACAAACGAGTTTTGCAAGTGATTCTCAGGGAGCACCTTCGCAGGCAGGTTGACTTCTTTACTAGATGGCAACAGCAACAAGCATCGCACCAAACCAGCAAGAGCATTCTTCAGCTTGACTTTGTCTTCTAAATAGAACTGGTTTTTCCGAAGAATATCTTCATAATTTTGAAGTATCTATTAACGACACGTCCAGCAAAAAAAGCATCAAAATGCAAATAGAAAAGAATGATAACCATATCATCTAAAGTTCATGAGGTATCATTTTGATGGCAAGAAAGCATTTGGGAATAGCATTATCTTAATTCTTATCAAATTTAATATGAGGTTATTTTGACAGCTCAGCAGCATATATTTTGCATGAACCTAAAATGACAGCATCTACCAAACCATAAATGGAGGGAATCAAGAATATTCAAAAAGCAAGTAACCCATCAAAGATTTGATGAAAAGAAGGATATCCAATAAGACCCGATCCAATAAGCAACTGCAACACCATATTAGAAGCTCATGATATTATCATGCACTTGTGTGCCACATGAAAATCTCTCCATTACAGTTTCGTTTCAAATAACACTATGGTTCAAGTCTTTCACAATGAAGAGATGACTGCAGAACTTTAACAATGGCATTCGGACCCTTATTCACATTGCACTAGCCAACATGAACAAACAAATGGCAGAACAAATACAAAACAAGTGGGTTCTCAAAAACCAATAATAAAGAAATGCACTCCAAACATTTGAATATCATGAACAAATGAAGATACCTTTTCAGCATACGAGAAAAATGAAGGAGGATGATATTCAACAGCGAGATCAAAAAATTTGAATGCCATAAGTCGAATGTCAATTGCTAAATATGTCATTGCATTAAAGATGTAAGCCATCATTAACGAAATGACAGGTCCCTGATTATCCTGGACATGCAAGGATAGAGAAATAATGTCAAAGGAGGGGATAAATTAATGATGATAAAGAGTGATAAAATAGCAATGAAACTGACAGAATGCCTCATAAAAATGAAAAATGACCAGCAAAAAACAGAAAAGTAATTGAAACAACAAACCATTACAGCCTTGTGACTTAGTTGTTGTCCAGGATACATCTGATTGAAAAGAAAATCACAAATCTCTAATCTCACCAAAAGTAATACTAACATCTTCTGTTAAAAAATAGTAAATTTTTATTATCCCCTAGTCTCAAACTCCATTTGCCAGTCCACCCTCCAACAGAAACCGATACCACCACTCCTATAAGCAGTATTCTGCTAGTTATTGAATCATACAAGCAACTATACCACTAGATCAATCTATTAATATCTCAAAGCTCACTATTAGAAGATTGAGAGAAAAAATAGACCCCCTGTTATTTTTTAAATTGAAAACTTTTGGAAGAATCCTTCTTTCTCATTTTAAACAATTACTACAGCTAGCTATATCCAAGAACCATGACAGTTTAATTTAGGCATTTTGAGTATGCCAATCTTTAGATGAAATTTCCATCGTCTGTATCAAGTCTTTGAAAGACACTGCCATGAATACTAATAACTGATTAATATGAGTGCATAGTCATGGCATTGATGTTTGACATGGTTCTTCCCTTTAACCGCTTTCCATGTAGGGTTTGCTCTCAAGATTCAAACAAGAGGGCTTGTGCTTTACCAATTGTCATTAGGATATACAATGATAAGCCGAAAATCTTCCTATTTTTTTCCCCTATCATTGTCTAACAAAAAAAACCATTAACATCATGATGACGATAGTTTCGTGCTCTTGCAATAACCAAGAAGAACAAGAAACACAAATTGAAAAAAAAACATTACAAAAGAAAAGTCATACCAAAAATAAACATAATTTTGAATGTTTATAGAATATAACTTATTGAGCCAAGGCTGATACATGTCCTTATAGATTTAAAAGTGTCCAAGCAACCGCCCTGCACAAACATGCTAGAAAGAAATGATAAATTACCTCTTTGCAGCCTGGTAAAATCACTGACTTAAGAAGTTGATATAGGTTTTCTCGAACAGTTTTCCCATCATCACTGATCCGTTCACGTAATTTTTCTATAACAGCATATCTGTGCAATTTAAGCTCTTCTGGATGATTGAGGAATAAATCCTTCATGCCCATCAAGGCATCTTCAAAAGGAAAAGAAAACGAGGCTCTGGTCAACATCAACATTTCCAACAAACACAAGATAATAAATGCAGAGGCTAAAATATATACCGTAATAATAATCATGAAAGCAATAAACAGTCAAGTAGCTACCAGATAAACTCAATAAAAGCATTTTTATGAATAAATAGTTTCTTTCTCTTTCAATTACAAACCCAAAACTCTTATGGACAACCTTTTACTCTAACAAGATATGAAGATATTTAAAGAAAGTACCTTTACGGACTTTCGCATTGTGATGGGATGTATGTTGAAGAAGCTCTTTCAAAGTCAAGCCTTTCTTGCTCACAGCTAAACCTGCTTTCTCTGATGCCACACTCTGCTCCGGAAGAACAATTGCTGCTCATAACACACACAAAAAGAAACTTCCATTAGTAACATTACTTCATAAAAAGCACAAAGTTTTAAGAAGAAACTAAATGGAAATATTTTTTTTACCTTTGGATTTAATTTCTGTGTTAGTAGTATTCTTAGGAGGTGGCAATTTCCTGCCGATCTTTCGCTTTATTTTCTACAAAATTAACAAGAAAAAAAAGAGAGCAAACAATTCAAGTTCACAAGACATGAAATTTAGAAAAAGGAGGAAAAAGAAAGAAACTGCTATTACTCACTTTGAAGTCAATTCCACGCTTTTGCTGCTTCTTGGAAGAACCCTTAGTTTTTGCCATTTTCACTGCAAATTACAGAAAAAAGAAGAGTTTACGCATCAAAATTACACTTCTGTTAACTGATAATAAATTAAAATTGATAATATAATTCAGAGCACAGGGATTTGAGAGCAAACTAGTTAGTACGAGGCAAATAGAAGCTGCAACAACAAAGAAAAACAACTTGAATTTTTTATTTTTTTATTTTGAGAGAGAAAACTCTCACAAGGTTCTACACCCCTTTTGTTCTTCATCAATGGGATTTGGGAATGCTTTTGATGACGATTAATGAAGAAAATTTCCCTTCTTGCTTTGTTGAATCCATAGTTATCAGACTCGGCTCAGGTCGTGGGTTGGCTAGGTCAACCCGGGCCATTATCAAAACGTCGTTTTAAAGAAAACTGAAACAATTTTGTTTCGGACAAAAATTTAAAAAAATGCAAACTATGTCGTCTTGGGATTCTAATCATTTTCCAACAGTCACAGCAAAGGGTATTTCCAGCCTGCAGATTCCAATCCTTTTCCAATTTCAATTGAAGGATGATAGACTTGAAATTAAAGACCATTATATGAAAACCCAAACGAGTAAAATGCAAGGCATGCTCCAGTGGGCAGGGTAAAACAGGAGTATTCTTGTGAATTATGCACCCAACATGCTCCGGTATCTTTATCATTCTCAATTATGTACCAGAAAGGCTCTGGACATGCTCCAGTCTCACAGTCAACATAGGTTTCTTTTCTTAACAATCACACCCTATAACCAAGTGTTAGATAAATGACAGCAAATTCTTTCTACCAGCGGGAATCATGTATCTTGTAAATGCAGCTCTCAACTTTTTCTGCAAATCTTCTACACTAGCTCATAACCCCCCCAACCCCCCAACATACACAAAACACACATGCACACAAAAACAAAAGTGAAGAGAAAACAATACAGATGCATATCCAACCTATCTTCAGAGTGTACAACTTGAAAAGATATGAGCCAATTGACTTGAGGTGATACACTATATTCATATTCACCTCCTAGGAAATTCATCCTATTTCAGGGCGTAAAACTTGAAACCATAGAGCCAATCAACTCCAGATATATTACATTCACGTTTCACCTCCTTTTTATAATTTTATGATTATAGCCACTCAGATTATGGCACCGGCAAGGTACAGAATGAAGAAACACCAACTAAAGAAAGTTCCTTGCCCTTTTGGCTTATCCAACTGATCTTCCTTCCATTGGTTGAATTATGAAGCATGTGCCTCCAAATCCTAATGAAGCTAACGCTAATGCCTCGTAGAGGACTGCATATTGAAGCAAGGGACCGGATTCTTTTTGGCAAGTTACAAGAGGAATCAGAGGACATACAACTTAATGTCAAGAACTACCATTGCTTCTTTAGCCCCTCTGATCTTTGTTACGGCATGAACTGCCATTCCCTCTCCATGTACAAGGGGGAGAATTTGACAGTCGAAACTAAAACACCCAGATTGATTTTTTATCAGAATGCAACTATCCCATTAGAGAATTAAAAAACCTATTAACCCTATGTGCAGCAACAAACCAGTATACACAAAACGCTGCCAATTTCAGAAAAAACAAAGAGATACCCTAGTCAAAATCCTAGCAAACGAGGGCAAAATGAAATACCCATTATATACACACAAAAAAATCATGTATATTAGACTAAACTAAGAGAAGCCCGCATTGAATCTCGACAAAACAAGCAAAAAAAGTAAGATTTTCAATCTAGAGGGTATTGAAAAAGACTGAAACCTTATTAGTATACCAGCTTTCCTCCCTTTAAGAATAAATTGTTGCTGGTGGTGGCTATTGATCCCGTGGAGGAGGTGGCGGCTTGTGGGTCTCGGCAGAACTTCAGTTGCGTTTGATTTGGGGTTGTTTTGTGTTTCAGACCGAGAGAAAGAGAGGCTAGGTATGTGGTAAGTTGTCAAAAAAGGTTTTTTTACACGATAGATTCAGAGGCAGCCAGAGAAGCATTCTCAAGAGCAGGCAGTAAAGTATGATAAGTGAACTTCAACTATTTATCCTGTTAGTTTTATGTTCATGCATTTCAAAACTTATTTGCTGATAACATGACAACAGTTCTCCTAGTTGGGAAGAAAGTGTGTTTGAACTACTTTTAGGTATACATTTTATAAATTTGGAAGTGCCGCCTTCATAAAGCATAAAATTTTAGCCCACGGTTGTCCTCTTAAAATTTTAGTATATGCTGCTAGAATACTATTTGTGCTTACAATGTTGCAAGTAAAATAAATGGGAGCAGAATATAAGTATCTATTGGAGCTTAATGTTGCAGAACCTGTAAAAATTCTACGCGCCACTTCCTCAATTAAAATAATGCTGCAAAATTCACTCACATGCTTGTGTAGAATGCTCCATTCAAAAGACAGCTTGCTATTGGGTTTTCATGGTGTACTAATATACAACTTGTTGGGAACAACTGATAATAGCATGATAGCAAAGGCTTGTTAGATATCTTTTGTTCTTTTAGCTGTTTTTGTTTTTTAGCTGTTCTTGAAGTGAAGAGGGTGTTTTTCTATTTTAGATGAATATTTGAGATGAATGAGTAATGTTTTTTTAAAATTTACATCTTTTATTTTATGATTTATTAATTCACACATTTTTATTCTAACATGTTTAATTTTTTATTTTGTAGAATTTGGTAAAAAGTTGTATCTAGCAACGAATGATAATTAATTCACGAATCTGATGTATTTATTGAAAACGTATGATAAAAATACTATTTTTTTTATTTTTATATCTTCTAATTTAATTTATCATGTTATAATTCGAGATCATGAATTTCAAGAATCAAAGTGCAATGTTCTTGAAGTGTTTTTTTATTGAGACAATATGCACATGAAGATTTATTTTTTATTGGCATGGAGTGTTTTATAATAATGTTATTTGTTGTTTTTTCTTTAAGCCCTTTGAAGGTAATGGTTTGTAATTTGAATTTTAACTTATTGGTGTGTGATTGTGAGTGTGTGTTATTTAAACTTTTCTGAAGCAGAAAAATATTAGAGAGTTAAAAAAACATATTGAACACAAGATTGACATTAATAATTTCATTTAAATGATTATTCAGTAGCCAAAAAACTAAATAAATATAAGATTGATAATAACAATTTAATACAAATGAATATTTAGGGGTAAAAAAATTAAATATACTTAAGAATCTTCGAAAACAAAAGAGACAATAACAACATTAATTGCAAGCCCATTAGAAATCCATTAAAAGCCCATTCTCATTATAAAGTAAAAAAAAGCCTAAAAAATGCATATAGGTTTTTCTGTTTTTTTGGATTAAAAACCAGACCGAAACCAGTCGGTTTCAGGTCTTTTTTAATTTTTTTTTTGTTTGGTTGTTTTTTAGGTAAAAACCGAACTGAAAATATTAATTTGAAATAAAAATAAAATAAAATTTAAATTTTTTTCAAAACCCTTTTAAAATAAAAAAAAACTTTGTTATATTTTAGAAGTTATGCCTAACAGCTAGTTTGAGCTTTTAGCTTTATAAAAAAAAACCTTTTTTTTTTAAATGACCAAATACATCCAAGCTAAAATTTTAATCATATTTTTATTCTTACATAACCTTTGTTATAATTTTGATTCATCCAAAACAAGGTTGAAGTGTTATTCGGCGGCAAAACTCTTCCAAGTGCTTCATTTATATTCCATTCAACTCTATTAAAAGAGTAATATTATAGAAAGTATATATATAGACCCCGGTTAAAATGGATAAATCTAAGTTAAATATGGTAATTATTAATTGAAAAATAATAAATGTGGGAGAAAAAGGTGGAATAAGGGTAAAATTGTAACTGGCCAAATAAAGTCTAAGGTTATTAAAGGGGGCAGGTATAAATACAATGAGACAAGAAAATCAGCTCATTTTCTTCTCTCATAGGGCCGGTTAGGACAACCTTAAAAATAATCCATTTCCTTATTCATCTTCATCAAATCGTTTTTGCATGTCCTTGTCTTTATTGTTTCTCAAAATCTTAACAAAATAAGAGGGTTAGAGATGATTGACAGCTATAGGTGAGATTGAGTTGGTATTTGAGAGAAAACACATTGAGGGCATGCATTTTGGCAACCATATCTCCACTTTCCATCATTGGATTGGGTTGTTTTTTGGGTATGATGTTCATCACAATGACTACTACATTCTAACTGGAGGGATTTTCAATATTAGGCTCATTTCAAAAATATGGCTAGTGGAGATTTTCAGGAGAAAACACTCTTTTGCATGGTCATAGTAAGTGGATTTGTTCTCCTTTGGGAATTATTGAATTGGAATGTAATTTGGATAATTTATTCATCTAGGTGTTATCTAAAGTATGAATGGTGAAGATCAGAAAAACAATACTCTGAATAAAAATTGTTCTTCATGAACAGTAGGTTTGTAATTTATTCATCTAGGTGTTATAAATCAATGACTAAAGTGAATTTCATCATATTTAATCCTATAATCAGTTCTGCCTACAATTATAAAATAAGTTTCAGGGATCAAATCATAATTATCTAGCAAAGATTTCTTCACAATTCACAAGATTACTTACTAAAAATACATTAATTAATCAAATTCAATCTCAAATAATTATTCTTAACAATCCACTCAATTCAATCAATCTAACCATTACCCATAATAATTATCAATCAATTTTAACAACAAAAACTTCAAATTTTTAGAAACCTAAAAAAAATCAATATCACATTTACCATTCATATAAAACTCATTCTTACCTTAACACTTAATTCCTTCATCATCCATCTCTCGACTTTTATTTCATTTGTTTCATTTGTTCCTCCATCTCTTTCTCTTCTTTACCTTCTCTCTCTTTCACTTCCTCTCACTTACAGTGGCTCTCTCCAAAATCTAGTATTTTCTATTTTTTTACCTTATATATATATATATGAAAAAGACTAAAATGCCACCAATCATTAAGTGTCCGTTTGGGACCGCGTTCCTAAAAAATTTAATTTAATTTTTTTTTCAAAAAATTATTTTTTTTGTATTTTTTGGATTGTTTTGACGTGTTGATCTCAAAAATAATTTTTAAAAAATGAAAAAACATCATTTTGATACATTTCGACATGAAAAGTTATTTGAAAAGTAACAGCAACCACACTCCCAAACACCCTCAATACCCATAATAATGCACATAAGGGCACTAACTACCGTCTTTTCAAATCATTTTTATTTATTTATTTTGACTTCATATATATTTTTATCACAATATATGAAAAGACCACAATGCCCTTAATATATATATATATATACACACACACACATATGTGTGTGTGTGTTCCTTTCGATTAAATTCCAGTATGTTGGTATTTTTGTGAGGCCTTCCAGACTTTGATTGATTTGAAAATTCAAACCAAAAAAAAATAATAAGTCAAAAGACTAATCTAATTCATTTATGAATCCCATCCATAACCATCTTAAAACAATGTTCAGAATTTTCACCATTTTCTATCAAAATAGCATGATTGTAAGCGGGGCTTATACCGACAATCAATGTTTTCACGTGTAAAACCATACACTATTTTTTTTCTTAGAATCCCACTCTATTATTATTATTATTATTATTATTATTATTATTATTATTATATCACCTTTTTTTTTAATCCCCAATGTATAAAACTTAAATAATTATTTCACCCGATTAGAGAATTTACGTGATTCGTCATTGGATTGACATTTTGCATATCGATTTATTACTTTATTTTGTTCAAAATTTAAGTTAAATTTCTAAAAGTTTATTATATCCATCTATAACAATTTTTCTTCTTAATTATCATTTCTCAATAAAAAATTTACCATTTCTAGCATTGATTTATTAGTTTTAGGTTAGGGTTTACATCTCTAGCATTGTCATGATGTGTGGAATTCCCTCATTTAAGAGTTATTGTATTTTTTTAGAGTGGAAGACCTATGACCTTCTTGGCGATGAATGGGGCGTGAAAGCCCCCTATTGGAGAGAGATCATACCTAAAAGTGAAGATTCTAGATCATCCTTAAAGATAGCATATGGTCTAGGAGCCTATCTAAAGAGTTGTGTTAGTTCTCTAAGTTCTAGTTAGCCTTAATGGTATATACTTAGCCATATGATAGGGGTCTTATTGCTTTGTTGAGATTGGCCATCTCAAACTGTCATGGAGGGTGAAGCTATCTCACTAGGGAGAATCTTGCTTTGTTGAGGTTGGCCATCTCAAATTATCAAGGAGGATAAAGCTACCATACTAAGAAAAACCCCTTCCAAGAAGATTGTGTAAGAATCTAGAAGCCCCTACTAAAGATCTATAAATAGGAAATGTATGATAAAAAATAATTATTTTAATTTAAAAATAAACTTACTTTCTATTGAGAATAATATATTCTAAAGTGATTTGTTGGGCTCTAGAGAGCCCTCTGACCCATCATTTGGAGAGTGTTGTTATTACACTAAGGAGACCCCTGGTCAATCCCTTTCAGGGGTGGGGCTGTTGTAGATGCTAAGACTTGCTGAGGTAATAAAACTTGATTTTACACTTGAACGATCAAAACAACCTGGGTGAGGGGTTGCACTTAGTTGATGAGCTGTTGGAAGTCCAAAATAAGCAGTGGAGCCAGTGCTAATTGGTAGATCCATCAATCGTTCTAGCCCAGGTATGTTATGGTTGTATGCCATGAAATGACTTGGAAATGTCATTAGAAAGAAACTGATGGCTTTTTGTTTAATTTTCATTGACAACGCCAATAATGATGTCCTAAAAAATCCAAGTATCTTAGGATCAAGGCTTATGCATTAGATAATCAATTGATCTCTTGATTATAGTAATATGATCCATTCTCCCTTACTAAGATGGCTGGTAGTCCGTACTTGGTGCCTGGTATGTCAAAGTCTTGTGTCTAGTACCTATAAATGGTCAATTTTGGTAGATTTAGGGACTTTCGGATGCTGAAGTATCTATTTATAGAGAGAATTTAATGATATTTTAGAGAGAGATGCTTCGAAAACATATATACAGTAGAGAATGAAAATTGTGAACAAGCTCGAAGGATTCATGAAATATTTATAGCCTATTAGTCTTGTTCTTTTACAAAGATAAGGGTTTGAAGTGTAATTTTGTCTTGATAGTATTAATGAAGGATAAATATAATTTATAGAAGCATTAATGAGGGGAAATATCCCTGACATATACATTAAAAATATTTCTCACACAACATTAATGTTGATGGAAACACGATGGGCTCTTAGAAAATCTTTATATACCATCTCTTACACAACAATAATGTTGATGAAAATATGATAGACTTTTAGGATATTTCTTATACATATAATAATGTAAAGAGAGTAGGATCTAAAAAGTTGTTGAGCTCAAGGGAGTTAAGTTCTTTCCCCTTGGCTGAGCTCTTCCCCTACGCGAAGCCTACAAGGGTTGGGCTCTTCTCTTAGGTCGAGTTTATGGCAATAGGCTCTTCCCCAAGATGGAGCTCATGAGGGATGAACTCTTCTCTTAGGTTAAGCCCATAAGAGCTGGGCTTTTCCCCTAGATAAAGCCCATGACATTAGGTTCTTTTCTAGGTTGAGCCTATGAGAGCTAAGCTTTTCCCCTAAGTTGAGCCAATGACATTGGGCTCTTTCCCAAGGCTTAACTCATGAGAGCTGAGCTTCTCCCTTAAAAGGAGCTAATAGGGCTGGGCTCGGGGCACGTTGCCTGAGATCGTGAGTTTTGGGCTTTCAGGGGTTTTAGACTTGTTAAATTTGAATTTATCAAAAATCAACAGATAATTAAGAAAAAATTCATTCAACGTAAAGTTTCAAAATTGAGTCTTCTAATTGATTTCTAGTGAGATTAATTATGTATATAAGATTAGCTTTACTCACCAAAGTATTTCTAAACTCCATCCTCTACATAAATATTTCTTTAGGTAAGTAGGGATATAATTAAGAAATATTTTTGTTTTGGGTGTATGGTAATGCATCATTTTTTTTAAAACTAATACAAAACTTTTAATGAAGTTATTTTTTAAAATCTCACATTATAGGTGACATATCAATTATTCATAGTTTCACAAACAAAGAAAAGCAGTGCCAACAACAACAACAACAAAGTAGCATTCGGTTACTGTTATGAGATAGAAAAGATAGATACAGTAAAAACAAAATATATTTGGTTAAAAAGGCAAAGAAAAAAATAGAGATATAAATAAATTTATCTCTAGGACAATTTTGAAGTAAATTTTTGTATTTTAAGAATAAAAGGTACAAAGATGACTTGTCTCCATAAATAATATTTTTTTTAAATGTTTTATTCCTGAAATATCATTGTAAAAAACTCTTAATTCCAAAATTGTTTAAGTAAGACATGTAATAATAAAAATAGCTATTATTATAGTTTTAAAACCTAATTTTAGGTCGACCTGGGGTAAGGTCCGAGTCATGTGTCGGGAGGGTCAGCCCGTATTAACTTGTGTAAATATAAAAATAAAAATAGTTATTATCATAATTTTAAAATCCGACTTGGAGGTCGACCAGGGCAGGGTTTAGGCCACGAGATATGAGGGTCAATCCTGATTAATATGAGACAATGTATGGATAAAAGTGTTTGTCATTAAAGTTTTAAAACTTGACTCGGGAGTCAACCCGATATAACATTAAAGTCAAAGGTTGGGAGTGACAACCCGATTGATCCAAAAATTTAAAAATAATTAAAATAACCTTATTTTGACTATTTTTTAAAAAAAATTCAACGGATTTTGACCTTAATTTTATCCTGAGTGAACCCAAGTTTTTGACCAGATAAGAACAAATCAATCATTTTTTAATTTTTCTAAACTTGAACTAGTTCAAGTCTCCATTATAGACCAAAAAGTCAAGCCAACCATAGTTTTATAACGAGGTTTATTATAATATTATTAATTTTAATACTTAATATAAATTAAAATAAAAAAATAATATATATTTAGTTTTTAAAATATATAATTTAAATAACAATACATATTATATCTTCCCATTTATAACTATAAAAAAATATAAAAAAATGGCTTTATGTTATATATTATTATCATACATAATTCCTCGTTATCTTTTTCCTTCTTATATTCTTATTTGTAGTGTCAGTGTTTTCAATTACCTAACACTACCCAAATGCTTTAGGACTTTGCTTAAGTCACCTTACGTTAGCTTTCCTTCCTAACCATTTTTAACGTTTCTCACTATAATACTTAAAATAGATAGATGACCCGCGCGATACTGCGGGATATTTTTTTTTTCATAAAAAATATTAAAGAAAACAAAAATTTAAAAATTTTGAGTTTTTTTTGTAAAGTTATATTCAAGAATTTTAGGTTTGACTGCAACGCCTGACTTAAGAATAATATTTATAATATTAATAATAAAATTAAATTTGCATGACCCAAGTTTAAATGAGCTTAGCTGCAACACCGGACCCAAGAATATTGGATATGGGTCTGGCAATAAGGTCGTGTCATAAAAATATAACAATTAAATAGATTAATGAAAAAAAACAAAGAAAAAAACTCAATAGGAAGGAAGAAACTAATGAAGAAAAAGAAAAAAATTGAATTAATTGGGTTAATCCTTTAAACCAGGTTATCCCGTAAAACCTGAGATTCGCGTCATGAAAGTTTGATAACTAAATAGGAAAAAATGACGGGTTTACCCATCAAACCAAGTTAACCCGTCATGCCTAGGATACGTGTCATGAAAGTATGAAAGTCTGATAATTAAATAGAAAGAAAATTAACTTTAACAAACTAAACGAAATGAAAAAAATAACTCGTCAAATCAGGTTAACCCATCAAACTCGAGATCCGTATCATGAAAATCTGATAACTAAATAAAAAAAATTTAACATTAACAAACTAAATCAAACAAAAACAATTCATTAAAAAAATTAAAAAGAAAAAAAAAGAAAAAAGCAACTATATAATATAATACAATATAATACAATACAATATAATAATAATAATAATAATAATAATAATAATAATAATAATTATTATTATTATAATAATATAATAAATTATAATAATATAATATATTAATAAGTAAATATATTAGTAAAAGCGTGTCATGCCTGTGCGATGCTACGGGCTTGTGCATTGTCCTGGATTTGAAAAACAAATCATATAAAAAAAAAACTATTACCATCCATAATATTTTAAAGGAAAAAACTACAAAGTTATATTCTCAACCAGCTCAATATTAAAAAAATAAAATTGACAAAAACAATTATGAAAAAAACACAACAAAAAAAAAGAAGATGACATTTTTGGAAGAAAAAAAGCAAAAAGCAAATAATAATAAAATGGGAAAAAAAACATGTGAGGAAAGTTAAAGCTAAATTTTCAACCAACTTAATATTAAAATCATTTAAGAAAACACTGTAGCAATCTATAGTGTTTTGTGAGGAAATATACAATTATAATTCTCAACCAGCTCAATATTAAAAAAAATCAACAAAGATAATTTTGAAAAATATAAAAAAAATGAAAGGAAAAAAAAACATGCAGGTAAACACTATAACAATCTATAGTGTTTCATGAGAAAATCTACAGTTGTAATTTTTAACTAACTCAATATTAAAAACAATAAAAACGACAAAGACAATTTAAAAAAAAAACATAACAAAAAAAAATCATATGGGAAAACATTATACCAATCAACGATGTTTTAAGAAAAAAACTAAATTGTCAACCGGTTCGGTATGAAAAAAATAAATTTGACAAAAACATATTTGAAAAAAAAACATCGATAAAAAAAACATGTGGGGAAACACTGTAACAAGACAAAAATCATGTGGGAAAACATTATAGCAATCTACAGTGTTTTAAATAACGACAAAGCTAAACTCTCAATCAGCTTAATATGAAAAAAATAAAATCGATAAAGATAATTCTAAAAAAAAAATTATTTAATAAAAAACCATGTAGAGAAACACTGTAGCAATCTAGTGTTTTAAAGAAAAAAATTAAAAAACTAAATTCTTAATCAGCTCAATAGTAAAAAAATAAAATCAACAAAAATAATTATGAAAAAAAAGAAAATATAAAGAAGAAAGAAAATTTTGGGAAAAATTAAAAAAAATGAAAAAAAAATAGAGAAAGCTAAAGCTAAAGCTAAATTATCAACCAACTCAATATTTAAAAAATAAATTCGACAAAGATAATTAAAAAAAAACATGTGGGGAAAACACTGCAGCCAAACAAAAACCATGTAAGGGAAATACTTTAGTAATTCACAGTGTTTTTTTTTGAAAAAAGCTATAAAGCTAAGTTCTCAACCATCTTAATATATAAAAAACCGACAAGGACTATTTAAAAAAAGAAGTCAATTTTGGATAAAAAATAAAAAAACATGTAAAAAAAAGGAAACAAAAGCAAAAAAAAAAAAAACACACGGGGAAATTTATAATGTTTTAACGAAAAAAACAAAAAAATTAAATTTTCAACCAACTCAATAGTAAAAAAATAAAAAAACAAAAATAATTCTAAAAAAACAAAACAAAAAAAAAGAAAATATGTAAAAAATGATAATTTAAAAAAAAGAAAAACAAATAAAAAAATATGTGGGAAAGCTAAAGTTAGATTATCGGCCAGCTCAATATTGAAAAAATAAATTTGATAAAGATAATTTTTTTAAAAAATATAAGAAACACTGCAGCAAAACAAAAACTATGTAGGGGAAACACTGTAGCAATTCATATTGTTTTTTTTTAAAAAAACTACAAAGCTAAATTCTCAACCAACTTAATATAAAACAATTAAAATCTACAAAGATCATTTAAAAAAAAAATAAATCATAAAAAGAAAAAAAAACAATGCATGAGAATATTATAATAATTTACAATGTTTTTTTTAAAAAAACTACATAGATAAATTTTTAACCAGCTCAATATTTAAAAAAATTAACAAAGATAATTTAAAAAAAATAAAGAAAGAAGTAGAATCCAATTTTGAGTTTAAAAAATGAAAAAAAAAACATGTAAAAAAAAAAAAAAAGAAACAAAAGCAAAAAAAAAAGAAACAAAAGCAAAAAAAAAAAGAAAAAAAAAGAAAAGCCGTGTCAGTGTTTTCAATTACCTAACACTACCCAAAAGCTTTAGGCCTTTGCTTGAGTCACCTTACGTTAGCTTTCCTTCCTAACCTCACTATAATAGTTAAATATACTTCCAACCCTCTCTCCTCTCTCCTCTCTCCCCTCTTCCCTCTCCCTCTGGCCTCTCCCTCTCGAGTTAGAGAGGACACACAAAAAAAGAAAAAAGAAAGAAAAAAAGAAAGAAGCCAAACAAACAAAAAGCCAAAACTGTTGTGTTCTTCTCACATTCTCACCTCCACTGCCAAAAACCCTAACTTACTCTCTCTTTTTTTTACTCACTTTATAGTAAAAAAAAAATCTTTGATCACTCATTTCTCTTACTTTTTTTTTTCCATTTCTGCTTAATATTTATTATTTATGTCAGAATTCATCATCATCATCTCTTTAATGCCCATCTATTTATAAGCTAATTACATTTCTATACATTCCCTATCTCTTTATCTCTTTCTTTTTTTGTTCTTTTCACTGATAGAAATAAGAAAAAAAGAAGAGAACTTGTTGTTGGATTTTCTGTTCAGTAGTGGTTGTTGCTGATTTCCAATAAAGAAATAAAGTTAAGGTCTTTCTGGTTTCTGGGTTTTTTGAGTATCTATCCATGGCTGCGGTTGCTGAGATTGCCAGTGAGGCTGCAGTGGCTGCCAAAAGCAACAGCAACACCACAACCAACAAAAATGATAACAACAATAATTTGGATTCAGAAAGAAACCCAAAATCAGAATCTGAATTCACTGTTCAAAAGCTTGTGGATATGTTCACCAAGTTGAATCCTTTGGCTAAGGAGTTTTTCCCATCATCTTACAATAAAAACAATCCAAAACAATTTCATATCAACAATTTTCCAGTGCCTAACAAGCAATCAGCCAATGACAACTTCCCTAAAAGGGTAATTCCTTTTTTCTCTTTGATCATTTCTATTTTGATCTTGAATTTCTGTTTTTTTATGTGTTTTTTAACAGGTTCTTACTGCAATCCATATAGTTTTGACTGGTGGGTTTTGATCAAATTTTTTTGATCAATGTGTTATTTGGGTTTTATCTGTGTTATTCACAAATGGGGTCTGCCAGATTTTGCAGTTTCAAATATTGGTTTTTTGTTGATATCACTGATAAAGTTATCGAATTGCTTTTTTTAGACTATATCTGCCTATCAAAATTTGAATTTTGATGACTGATACATTTGTTTTCAGCTATGAAAATTATGTTGTTGATTTTCTAAAATTATTTACCAATTTGTTGTAATGTTAGTAGTAAATTGAATACCATAACTCTCATTATGATTTCACTGATGACTGGGGTTTTATTATTATTATTATTATTATCAGTATGATTTATCTGGGTATGCCACAAGGGCTTTGTTATCGTAATCCTATTCTAAATTAAGTAGGTTGGTTGAGTTTGAAGGTAAAAGAATTTCCATCTCCAATATGAGTTCTCAATTTCAATCTATCCTTTTGTTTTATTTTTCCTATTTTCTGGCAGTTTTAAGTAATTCCAAAATGAAAATAGGTGTTTCTATTTTTTTTCTCTTATTTATATATTTTAGCTCTTCCTCTATACTGTTCCTTCTTTATAATATTAATTTATATGTTATGAAGTGGGTTTCTGATCTGGTATTGCCTTTAAATTAATAAATCTATTGGTTCTTGCTTGGGAATTTGTTTCCTTGACCATCGCTAAGATCCCTCTGTACTATGATTGTTAACCAATTGCTGCTTTCCCTTTCATCTGACAGGGGATAGTTATGCTTGAGTATGTATTCTATTAAAGTTTTAAAATTTTGGCAATGTTACAAAAATTTCTTTTTTGAAAGTAATATGGCAATGCCACTTGAAAGCTATGAGAAAAGCTGCTGTGATGTGCCACACTTTTTTGTCTTTTCTTTTTCTTGGTTATGCTTGCTGAAATTTTACTTGTGTTTTATACAGCGAAGAAATGACTTTAACCAGGGGAGGAGAAGGTTGAATGGGAGAGCTTATAGAGCCCAACGAGAAGACAGTATTAGACGAACAGTATATGTTTCTGATATTGATCAACATGTAAGTTTCTGATACCTGTAGCAGAAGTTTTATGCTTATTTCGATGCATTGATTTTTATAGCTATTGGTTTTGCTCCTGTTCTGAGTTTAGAGAAACTGGTCCACAATTTAGGTAACCGAAGAGCGGCTTGCTGGCTTATTTAGTGGTTGTGGACAAGTAAGTTACATTTCTTGTTAATATTAATTGGTTTATTTTGCAGTTTCTACAATAAGGCTAATTAAGTCTTGGTGATCCATTTTAGTTCTCATGAATTTTATATTATGATGGCTCTGTTTCACTTCAAAATGATCTTTCTTTCTTCCAAAGCAAAGCGGATTTCATCTCCTTATTGTACTGGGTTCATCCTACAGAATGAGAACTTAGAATACAAACTTAGCTCTCTTATTGTAAATCTAGAACCACACCTATATTTTTGGGGTTTTTGGAGTTAACAATCTGTACATTTTATAATGTTTGTTCAACGTATCTTTAATGAATTGATCTTTTAAGATTTGCAAAATCAATTGGTGTCCAGCAATGTATCCCACCATAGCATCATTTGGCAGTGAAGCTCTTCAAACTCTCTGATTTTTTGACTTATTGCTTAGCATTCTGGTTAGAAGATGCTAATAGAAGTCTTGGTCAATTTTATTAGTCAATTTTATTTTTGTTGGGATAATATCTTGTCTCCATAGATTTAACCATGGGTTATAATCTGATATTTGTGTGAATTGAAATCCTAAAAAGCCATGGTTGTGTTGATATGAATTCAAGCCAGATATGGTAATGTGGAGTGGTTTTAATTCTAAATTTAATTTTCGGTTTCGAGTGATGGTCTTGCCCAAAAATTTATGTGCAAACTGAGAAACAGATTTACCATTATATGAAAAGGGAGGCATTGCCAACAGAACATGACAAAAGAAAACTTGGCTTTGCATCTTGATTATGCTGATGATGGCATGCTAAAATTATTCTATATTAGTAATGTTGTTTGTTTATACTTGATGCATTGAGTTTAGGTCTATCTCAACAATCGAGTCAAATGCAAGCTATCTACACCCAAACTAGGAGATTCATGAGAAATTTCCTTCTCATGGCTCAACTGTAAGGAGCTGATAGGGTATGAATAGTGTGAACAAAACTAACCATACATTTTTTCTAAATGCAATTGTATGATCTATTAATGCTATTCAACAACACTGCCGAAACAGACGATTTACAGAAGTATAATGATAGTACGTGATAAATGAGCATCAATGCTAGATTATCACTTATGAGTTTTTCTTTTTATATTGGCTTTGCTTCTTTTTTCTTTTTGAAATAAATTTGAATATGTGCAACTTATGGGAATAACTTTTCTTTTATTTTATCAAGGTTCATGGAAGGGCTTTAACTTTATTAAGTGTGCTTCTATTAATACCTTCTACTAATATTTAGGAGATCTCTTAGTCGGTGCATAAGCTGATACAAAAAAAAGAAAAAAAAAGAAGAAGAAAATAAAATATAGAAAAGAAAGTAAGTTAGATGGCACCCACAGCTTCTTGTTAGTTACATAACTCGTGATTGTTTTTAGAGTTTGCATGCGAGTATCTTTTAAATAAAAGTTATTTGTTTCATTGTTACTTTACCAATTCAATCTATTTGTTATATTAATTGGTCATGCCATATTCTTTAGAATTACTGATAATAGTTTCACACATTGGTGAGAATCTAATGGACTTCATAAAATCAAAGCTAGTTACGGTAGTATGAAGATGTATTGACTGATACATATATGTTTCACTTCTTGATCTCATCTGGTATGATGTTTTCATAATGGATGCTAATTATAGAGCTGGGCTCATTTGCTCCTGTTAGTGACAATTTTTTTTCTTCTCACCTTTATGAACTTCTGCTAGAGAGTTGCAATTTATATTAACAGTTCTAAATTG
>Ga0325410_1002468_pt1 | contig 20747 bp, 17 predicted proteins | sample PopdelMetagenome_16_FD_206182 | JGI IMG/M metagenome (GOLD analysis project Ga0325410, IMG submission 206182) | Populus deltoides microbial communities from Bellville, Georgia, United States - Xylem-PdIQD-R3 | ecosystem: Host-associated > Plants > Phyllosphere > Stem > Wood/Secondary xylem... | reverse complement strand
GGCGAAAAATAGAGTTTCTTTAGTGCAGACTCGGGTCAATATCCTTCTCGCAGTAGAATTCTCTGCCTTCACGTTAGATATTCAAACGGGAACATCTTAGGCCTCTGATATCGAAATCAAGTGATTCAAAAGCCCAAATTCATCTACGCGTCTAGGACTACAACTTTAATGCAGAAGTCGAAGTGAGATAAAATCTTTTTACAGAACAGAAACTGGCAGTAATCTAGTTGGTCAAAAGGAATCTCCGGGTCTAACTAAAAAACTGACAAATGTCGAGAATCCTGATATGACTGAGAGTATGAACTAAGAATGAAAATCACAAAAAGTAGGCCAAAAATAGAGTTTCTTTAGTGCAGACTCGGGTCAATATCCTTCTCGCAGTAGAATTCTCTACCTTCACGTTAGATATTCAAACGGGAACATCTTAGGCCTCTGATATCGAAATCAAGTGATTCAAAAGCCCAAATTCATCTACGCGTCTAGGACTACAACTTTGATGAAGGAGTTGAAGTGAGATAAAATCTTTTTACAGAACAGAAACTGGCAGTAATCTAGTTGGTCAAAAGGGATCTCTGGGTCTAACTCAAAAACTGACGAATGCCGAGAATCCTGATATGACCGAGAGTATGAACTAAGAACAAACATCACAAAACTAGGCCAAAAATAGAGTTTCTTTAGTGCAGACTCGGGTCAATATCCTTCTCGCGGCAGAATTCTCTGCCTTCATGTTAGATATTCAAATGGGAACATCTTAGGCCTCTGATATCGAAATCAAGTGATTCAAAAGCCCAAATTCATCTACGCGTCTAGGACTGCAACTTTGATGAAGGAGTTGAAGTGAGATAAAATCTTTTTACAGAACAGAAACTGGCAGTAATCTAGTTGGTCAAAAGGAATCTCCGGGTCTAACTAAAAAACTGACGAATGCCGAGAATTCTGATATGACTGAGAGTATGAACTAAGAATGAAAATCACAAAAAGTAGGCGAAAAATAGAGTTTCTTTAGTGCAGACTCGGGTCAATATCCTTCTCGCAGTAGAATTCTCTGCCTTCACGTTAGATATTCAAACGGGAACATCTTAGGCCTCTGATATCGAAATCAAGTGATTCGAAAGCCCAAATTCATCTACGCGTCTAGGACTACAACTTTAATGAAGGAGTTGAAGTGAGATAAAATCTTTTTACAGAACAGAAACTGGTAGTAATCTAGTTGGTCAAAAAGGTTCTTGATCTGACAATACTGAGCATCCAAATCTAAATGAGAAACTGCTCTAAGAACAATGATCCCTAGGACCTAATAAAGGTGTACGACAATTTTTCAATATGTAATGAGTGACAGGATATACCTAGGATGGTCAGATATCGTACGAAACTCAGTCAGAATCAGAGCCTAAGTTGGAACCAAAAAAAAATTGCAACAGCAGTAGAACTATTTTTTAGTGCAAATTCTGAGGGATTTATTCAACCTTAAAGACCAGATAAAAAAGAATGAATTTAGCATTATGAAGACTCCTGATCAACCTAAGAAAACTTGATGATTTCGGTAGTAAAAGGGAAGGATAAAAAGAGCAGAAAACAACTCAAACAAGGTTTCAAAATATTTCTTTCTGTGCCTTTGTCAATCTTTTGGCGAATATGAGCTAAACTCCTACACTCTGTTCAAAAGAGGTATACACCGTCTCCAGCACGTGGGGTCCAAAATTGAGTAACAACAATACTTAAGACATCATTCCTTGTCCCTCTAGGGTAAAACCTGTTGAATGCAAATGGGTATACACCATTAAGATGGGTGCTGATGGATTTCTTGACCGATATAAAGCTTGACTAGTGGCACTCGAAAACCGACAACAATATGACCTAGATAATGAGGAAACATTTGCTCCTGTGGCCAAAATGACTATTGTCCATATTGTTATGACCATTGCTGTCTCAAAAGGATGGTCGCTTTGTCAGATGGATGTGAAGAATGCTTTTCTACATGGTGATCTGCAGGAAGAGATTTACATGACTCCTCCTCCTAGTTTGTTTTTTTCCTCTTCTACTGAGGTTTGTCACTTAAAGTGATATCTATATGGTTTGAAGCAAGCACCATGGGCATGGTTTGAGAAATTTCGTACTACTCTTTTAGATTTCACCTTTACACAGAGCCAGTATGACTACTCTTTTTTTTTCACAAGACTGATATTGGGATTGTTCTACTTCTTGTGTATGTTGATGCTATTGTGATTACAGGATCCGATTCCCAGTTGATTGAGCAACTTTAGCAACGACTTAAATCTTCTTTTCATATGAAAGATCTTGGTCTGCTGCAGTATTTTCTTGGTCTTAAGGCCCAACATTGTCCAATTGGCATACTTTTGCATCAACATAAGTATACCTAGGATAAATCATCAGGTTTTCTTAGACTGACTAGGGGTCTTCATAATGCTAAATTCGTTCCTTCGTTATCTTGCTTTTAAGGTTGGATAAATCTCTTAAATTTTGCACTAAAAAAAAATTGATTCTGCTGCTATTGCAATTTTTTATTCCAAATTAGGCTCTGATTCTAACTTGGTTTCGTACGATATCTGACCATCCTAGCTATATTTTGTCACTCATGACATGTTGAAGAATTGACCTACACCTTTATTGGGTCCTAGGAATCACTGATCTTAGGGCAGACTCTTAGTCAGATTTGGATGCCCGGTATTGTCAAATCAAGAACCTTTTTGACCAACGAGATTACTGCCAGATTCTGTTCTTTAAAATGATTTTATCTCAATTCAACTCCTTCATCAAATTTGTAGTCCTAGACACATAGATAAATTTGGGCTTTTGAATCACTTGATTTCGATATCATAAGCTCAAGATATTCCCGTTTGAATATCTAGTGTGAAAGCAGGGATTCCTGCCGCGAGAAGGATCACGACTCGATTTTTGCACTGAAAACTCTATTTCCATCACAAATTATGATGATTTGTTCTTAGGTCATACTCTCAGTCATATCAGGATTCTCGGCATTGTCAGTTTCTAAATCAGATCAGGAGACCCTTTTTTATCAACCAGATTAGTGCCAGATTCTGTTCTTTAAAACGATTTTATCTCCCTTCAACTCCTTCATCAAAGTTGTAGTCCTAGACACGTAGATAAATTTAGGCTTTTGAATCGCTTGATTTCGATATCAGAAGCTCAAGATATTCCCGTTTGAATATCTAGAGTGAAACTAGGTATTCCTGCAACAAGAAGGATTCTTTTTGCCCAATTTCGCGGGACTGATTCCAAGGATTTTTTTTGGACCAAGGACTGAATCAAAAAGTGCTAAAATGAGGGATTGATTTGAAGAAGGATATTGAAAGCTGGAGAGGGGGGCTGGATCATCATAAATGATAGGATTTTTACCACAACGAATAAGGAAAACAAGACTTTGCAGCTGCACCCTCCATCTGATTTCTTTCCTTTTTTCTCTGCAAATTCCTGTTGTTTTTCCTTTATCATCACGCCTGATTTTTGGAGCTAAAGACCACGTTTTTGTTACCTCATTTCAAAGGGAGTAGCTAGCCCTATGGAAGGAAAGGAAAAAGCCACACCCTCCTCTAAAACTGGAAAGACATCAGACGTAAAGCACCAACACAAAATCAGAATATTGCAGTTTTCTTTTTACGTTTTTTTTACTGCAAATCAGTAGGGATTTGAGTCATAGGATTAATGCATTGAATCCTTCCTAAATAGAGACATATTTAGATTATATATAAGCCCTTCTAATGACCTAACGGGGGCAGCAGAAAAGGGGGCAAGAAAAAGAAAAAAAATCGGAGAGAAAGAAAGAAAAAAACAGTAAAGAGAAAGACAAGAAAAACGCAAGAGTGACAAAGTAAAAAATGCAGTAAATAGAGGGAGTTTTCTTTCTTGCATTATGGTGTTATTATGAGGAAAGAGGAGAGAAAAAGACAAGACAGAGAGGGAGGTTTGATGCTAAACCTTGACAGCAACGTTTGCTTGGTTTTATTTCATCTTCTGCAGAAAAGAAAACAGTGAGACCAGCAGGTAAGTCTTAACTTTCTCCTCCTTTGCTGCCTATAAATCTATTGTACCTGTTTTGTCTTTGCTCTGCACATTCATTTTCAATTTTAGACTATAATGAATGCTTGTCTTTTGTTGTTCCTAACGTTTTAAAAAACTTGTTTCTTCTTTTTTTTTTCTTTTTTTTTCTTCCATTGGTTCATAAGGAACCGTGGGAGGGGAGCTGTTGTTTCTTCATCATCAGCTCCCTTTTCTGTTCGTTATTTTTTTTCTGCTTCTTAAGAGATTAGCCGGCCATGGTTTTGTTTTTCCTATATACATGAGTAGAGCATGCTTTTTTTTTTCTTTCTTTCTTTCTTGCTGTCTGCATGGGGGAGTTAAAGTCGGTTTTAGTTTTGTCAAAGAAAGGGGTTTTGTGGGTATGAACACTGTCACTAAAATAGGTCTATGGGGATGAACACTGTCACTAAATTCAGTTTTATTTCTCTCCGGTTATGATTTTTTTTTAGTTGCTTTAAGCTTTCTTGTAAATTTTAGAATATATGTGACGATTGGTTACCTTTTATTGCGATTCTTGTATTTAATTGTGATGTGACACGACCAAAAGATTGATGTTTTTTCCCAAGTGTAGGAGTGTCGAAGTAATAAATAACTCGGCAAGACCGGGGTCGAACCATAGGGAGGTTAATTGTATAAATTATAGTTAACAACAACACAATAACAACAACAATAATAGTAGTAGTAATAATAATAATGAAGAAGAAGAAGAAGAAGAAGTTGATGAGAACTTTGAGATGGAAGATCAATATAAGAATTAAACAATGATAAAAACAAATGTCAAGGTTAGAGGATCCACTAATGGTATTTCAAACAAGTATAGTATAAACTCTTAGTATTCAATTGGAAACTATACACAAAGAGGTTCCAATTAGATTATAAATTGTTAACATGATTACATTAGTTATGTTATTCGAATAATGCTAATATTTGTAAATGTTTTCAGGCATTCATGATTATAACTTATGTTAACAACAAATTAAGTTCCTTTCATAGCTCAGGTGTCGATTATACCATACAGTATAGGTTATGAAAGTGCCAAGTATTTGTTGTACCAAGTGTTATACAACATAAATCTAGATTAACCATTTAACAAGCAAAGTATTAAAAGTGAACAAGATAACAAATATAAAGCATGTTAGTATCCAACATTAAGGTCCATGTTAAGTTTATATTATACTTATTCTTACACCATTAGTGTATCCTTTTTACTTTGACATAATTAACTTAGTTAAAGATAATGAAAGAAAGAAACATAAATAAACAAGATAAGAACATAAATGAGAAAGAAGTTAACTAAGTAAAGAAAAAGAAATGAAAGGCATAAACTAGATATTAATGAAAGCAAAACTTAAACATTACAAAAGATAAAGAGAGAAAGCAAGAGCATGATCTTGATCTGAACACCAAGATGCCTAAATACATGGCAAATGCCTTCTTTTATAGGCCAAAATTCAAAATTATTGATTTGTTGACTAATTGATGAATGGGTGGCCACATCTTGACTTGGTGACAATTCTTATCTTCTTGTCTGCCAAAAACATCATTGATAACGTTATAATTTGAACAGACTTCAATCATGATAGTTCTAGGGAATTGTCTTATCTTTCCAGGGTAAAAATTTGAGATCATTTGGACTTCTAGAACTCGAGATATAGGCTGAACACTGAACAGTGTCTGGGCTACAGGACATATTCGGACTTCTTCGTTGTTGCTACAATTTGGACTTGAAAACGGCTTTGTTAAATATGGGCTCCCATGAAAGTTGTAGGCCTATGTCTTACCTTTCCATCCATATAAAGTAGAACTAAATCCGAGATCTACAGCTCCAGATATGATCCGATTACCGAACAATGTTCCAGTTTGGACTCCACCAACATCTCTTTTCTAAGTTTGGCCATCTCTTTGTCCTTTCAATTTCAGTACTTCAACTCATCAATCCATTCTTTCATTTATGTGATAGGCCTGCATTTAAGATGAACATTTATCATAAATTAAAGGTATCTTATATTATTACATATGTTATTATAAAACATGCTTTAGTTAAGGAGTTATTGATATTTTAAGTGCAAAATGATGATATAAAACCTTGATTAAAATGCACTTTTAAGTACTAATCATGATGCTTGTGGTTTTTTTTTAAAATGGTTTTAATAATAGCAAAAAAAATTAGAAAGTTAGTTTTTTTTTAATATCAACTACTACCCTCTCCCCCTAACTAAAACAAGACATTGTCCTCAATGTTCTAAAGTAGAAAGGTAGAGTATAGAAGACATCACCTGAAGCAGCGACTACTGACAAGCCTGAAATACATTTAAACAAATATAAGAGATAACAAAACAGAAAAATATTATGCTATTAATAAAACCAAAAGACACAAGTTTTTACAAACTAAGGCTCAAATCCAATCTCAGCTTTTTACGACTTTCCTTTTTTTACCAATCTATTCGACTCATTGAGGAATCAATTACAGGGATAAAAGATTGCAATTGATCAATCAGTTGTTCAGCAGTAGCAGCAAAGATTATGATTTGTCGTGCCGAAGATGTTAGAAATTTATGTTCCACAGCTTGATCAAGAAAAGACAACAAATTATCATCAAAATCATTAACATTTAACAAACCTATAGGTTTATGGTGAATGTGCAGTTGGGCTTAAGAAGAAATATGAAAGATCTCTTCCAATGTGCCTAGACCATCTGGTAAGGCAATGAAGGCGTCAGCATGGTTAAACATTGCATTCATTTGATCAAACATTGTGGAGACCTGTAGTTCCTCTCCAATAGTTTTTCCAATGATGTCTCCTTTTGCTAAAGCTTTTGGGACGACCTTCAAAACTTGACTGCCTTCTAAAAATACAGCTATTGACACACCCCCATTAACCCAAGGTTGCCTCCTCTATACACTAAATGAATTTTTCTCTCAGCTAGTACCTGACCAAGATGATTTGCTGATTCTAAAAACTCCTTTTCTTTCCCAAGACTGGATCCACCAAGAACACAAATATTTCTTATTTGATGACTTGAGGAATCTGCCATTTCTACACACTTCTATATCTATTGAATGTATGGGTTGAGTAGAAATGAAGGGAAAGAAGAGAAGATTTTATAGATAAGAAATTGAAAATGCAATCATACCACCTATATGTAGGCCAGCTAGAGTCTCTCTCTCTATCTTTATTTTTAGTCAAAACATGTGTATGTACAGGTAGTTGTGATTGTGGCTCACATCTTCCCTTAGTTTTACATCCAATAACGGCTTAAACGCCCTATATGGGTCGGGGATACGCTTCCCAACCAATTTTCTTAAAAACTGACAAACATGGTCTTTTTTAGTCAGATTCCCAAGATTGAGTCGATCATGTTTTTTATGAAAATGGGGTCATAAATCATGAATTGCACGATGCACATCTCTACTAGGATGTGTCTCAAGAGTCAATAGAAGATTATCTAAAGACCCCTTACTCAGGCCATCCTTAATGAATTGTATTTTATCTTCACGGTTTACAGATACCATTCCTAAAGAACGACATTGTGCATTACAAGTCCATCTGGCACATCGGTGACAGATTTTCAGTCGTTTTGCACGAGGTTTCTTTGCAAAAGTGCTTTTACCTGTCCTAGACATGTATGAAATAAAATAATTTGAAGACTCACCTGATAATCAAACCTTTGCTTCAATCATCCAACGAATATCTTCAGGAATTCCATGGTTCATTAACAACAATCTTTCACACCTAGCACGGTAAAGTTTTGCAATCACATTTAGAGGCAAAACAGAAAGATACTTTTTAATTTTTTTAGAGTGGTGTCCATTTTTTAGATGAGAAGTGGAAAAGAGATGTAAAGAAAAGAGAAGGAACAAGGAATTGAATAAATATATACATATATATCAGTTATCATGGGAAACTGAAAGAACCGACTTAAGAGTCACAGAGTACCGTTATCTGCCATTTGACTGGGGTTGGAGAAAGACTAGCAAAATAAGAGTCACACCAAAAAGAAACTCAAAAACAATGTGAGAAAACAAAATAATCAACCTTTATATACATGATCATTCAAACCAATGGATTCATTTTCACTAGGAAAATTATCAAAGTAAGCTTTCAAACGATGTCTATTTACCTTAAAAACATTGCTATTTTTTGGATTCTTAATATCAAAGGCCCCATAAGGATACCTATGTTTCACAATAAATGGACCGCTCCATCTTGATCTTAGCTTTCCAAGAAAGAAATGAAGTTGAGAATTATAAGGCAAAACTTTTTTACCATTATCAACTTTTTGATAATTTTCAGAAGTTTTGCAGAATGCATGCATGTCCTTGAACATGGTAGGCTAATAAAATCCACATTGTAAGATTTTTGCAGTTGTCTTTTTTGATGAGAAATGACCCCCATATGCCTTAGAATGACAAAATTTAATGACACTACTTACCTCATTGTCGGGAATGCATCTTCAAAATATTTGATAAGGGCAATAATTGAATAAGTAAAGGTCATCCCAATAAAAATTCACTTCATTCAAAAACTTTCTTTTGTCTTGGGCACTCCAATGAGCTAACAAATATCCTAAAGCAAAAAAATTGACAACATTAGCAAACCAAGGCATTGGACTAAGAGAAAGTAAGGATTCACCAGGAAAGTAATCATCGATTGGTAGGATGTCAGATGTCGGATCTATTGTCAATTTTGACAAATGATTTGCAACAACATTATCAATGCCTTTCTTGTCCTTGATTTCTTCCTAAGAATAAATCATTTGCAATTCTTCAGATTTATCAAACTCAGTTTTACTCAAGGTAATTAAAATTGATCATAAACTAATTCTTCAATAAGATCTACTTCCTGTAAATCATTATCATCTCCACGTTGCTTGCAAATGTTGAAAATATTCATTTCCAATGTCATTTTTCCAAATGATAGCGTTATCTATCCATGCCTACAATTAATCAATGCATTAGAAGTTGCAAGAAACAAACATCCTAAAATGAAAGGAATTGGATTACATGTTTCAAGAGGTTGTGTATCCAAGACAACAAAATCTACAGGGTAAATGAATTTATCAACTTGTACTAACACATCCTTAATTATTCCTCTATGCACTTTTACAGATCTATCGACAAGTAAAAAAGTTACAGAAGTTGGTTTTAACTCACCTAGATTGAGACTTTGAAAAACCAAATATGGAAGTAAATTCACACTAGCTCTAACATCAAGTAAAGCTCTTTCAATTTTATGTTCTCCAATAAAGCATGAAATTATAGGACAACTAGGGTTTTTATATTTCAAAGCGTTGGCACTTACTTGTTCGGCTAAAAAGGCTTTCTTTTTCACATTCAGTTTTCTCTTCACAGTGCACAGATCTTTAAAAAAATTAGCATAAGAAGGTACATGTTTAATAGTATCCAACAAAGGTATATTGATCTTAACCTATTTGAAAGTTTCAAAGATTTCAGAGTTGTGATTGACTTTTCTTTGTTTGGTCATGACATGAGAAAATGAAAGTGTTGGTGGGGAATCAGTATTTTCTTTGCAATGTTCAGGTTCAACCCCTCCCTTACCCTCAAAGACTAACTCATCTTCTTTCTCACAAGGTTCAAGAATGGGTTTTTCAATAACCTTACCATTGCGGAGAGTAATGATTGATTTGACTTGATCCATGTGTTGGCTTCTGGAGCTACTTGCACTTGAATTGTATTGCCCTTTGGGATTTTGCTGTGGTTGAGATGGAAACTTACCTTTCTCTTGAAAACTAAGAGTAGATGTGAATTTTACAAGAGCATCTTTTAGATCTACCATGGTTTGAGAATTTTGAGTGTTGATTATCTCCTGCTTTTCAATGAATGCATGCAATGTTTCCTCAAGATTTCTTCTAGGAGATGGAGCATAAAGAGGTGTATATCCATGAGAATTTTGAAAATTATAGTGTGTTTGAAACGGTGGCTATGAAGTTTATGCATTATTGTTATCACTCTTCCAACTGAAATTTGGATGATTTCTCCAACCAGGGTTGTATGTTTACGAGTATTTTCAGCTAACAAGTCTAGGTACTCCATTGCTTCATCAGGGTCTTTATCTTCAAAAGTTCCATTGCACATCAATTCCACCATTTGGCTATCTTTAAGTGTTAACCCTTCATAAAAATGTGAAACTAATCTCCATGTTTCAAAACCATGATGAGGGTAAGTATTAAGCAAGTCTCGACACTTATCCCAATATTGGTAAAATGTTTCTCCTGGTTTTTGAGTGAAAGTGGTGATTTGTCTTTTGAAAGAGTTTGTTATGTGAGACGGCAAAAACTTCTTTAAAAATTGTTGTTGCATTTCATCCCAAGCACGAATGGATCCTGGTCTCAAATTTTATAACCATGTTTTAGCTTTATCTTTTAATAAAAAAGGAAAAATATTTAATCTAATGGTGTTCATGCTACAATTTGAGTCATTATAAGTGTTACAAACTTCTCCAAATTCTCTCAAATGCAAGTATGGATTTTCTAGATCTAAGTCATGAAAAGAAGGTAAAAGTTGAATAATGTCTGGCTTAAAATTAAAGTGAGATGCATCAGGAGGGAAAACTATACATGAAGGTGCACTTGTTTTTGTTGGATTCATATAGTCTCTAAGTGTTCTAACACGATTATTCTCATTATTCTCATTATGAAGTGACTGGTTATCTTCTTCGACCATATTTTCTGAAAATGATGAGGATACCCTACAAAGTCTACCATTTAATGTACATGACCAAACTCTCATGCACGTGTAGGAAGAGAATAAAATGGAAGGAAAAAAAAAGAAAGAAAACAAAACAGAAGAAACGAAAGTTAGATAAAAGGAAAGAAAAGAAAAGACAATAAAATAAATATTATAATTTATACAAGAATTTACCTCCCCGGAAACGGCGTCAAAAACTTGACACGATCAAAGAGTTGATGTCTTATCCCAAGTGTAGGAGTGTCGAAGTAAAAAATAACCCGACAAGACCGGGGTCGAACCACAGGGAGGGTAATTGTATAAACTACAAATAAAGAAATAGATAATAATAGAAAAGGAGTTGAAGAGAACTTTTAAGATGTGATATTGATGTAAGGATTTAAACAAAGATAAAATAATTGTCAAGGTTAGAGGATCCACTAATGGTATTTCAAACAAATATAGTATAAACTCTTTTTATTACTTGACTAGAAAACCACCACAAAAGAGGTTCCAATCGGATTATAAATTGTTAACATGATTACATTAATTATCTTATTCAAGTAATGCCAATACTTGTAAATATTATCAGCTATTCATGGTGGTAACTTATATTAACAACAAATCAAGTTCCTTTCATAGCTCAGGTGTCAGTTATACCATACAGTTGGGCTATGAAAGTGCCAAGTATTTATTGTACCAAGAGTTGTTCAACACAAATCTAGATTAACCATTTAACAATTAAGGTATTAAAAGTGAGTAAGATAACAAATACAAAACATGTTAGTATCAAACATTAAAATCTATGTTGAGTTTACACTGTACTTATTCTTACACCATTAGTGTAACTTTTTCACCTTAACATAATAAACTTAGTTGAACATTATGAATAAGAAAAATATAGATAAACAAGATAAGAACATAATTATAGAAGTATAGTAAAGGAAATAAAAAGCATAAGCAAGAGATTAAGGAAAATATAGCATGGAATAAAACTTGAACATTACAAAATACAAAGAAAAAGAGCAAGAGCAAGATCTTGATCTGAACAACCAAGATGCCTAAATACAAGGCAAATGCCTCCTTTTATAGGCCAAAATTAGTAACTATTGATTTGATGACTAATTGTTGAGTGGGTGGCCACATCTTGACTTAGTGACAATCCTTATCTTCTTGTCTGAACAAAACGTCATTGCTAACATCAGAATGTGAACAGATAGTCTTCATAAAAGTTCTGGGAAATTGTCTCAGCTTTCCAAAAATATTAGAATCAGCGCATTTGGACTTCTAGAACTCGAGATATAGGCTGAAAAATAAACAGTGTCTAGGCTGCAAGACAATTTTCGACTTGTCCGTTGTTGCTACCACTTGAACTCAAAAATGACACTTTTAAATCTTGGACTCTTCATCAAAGTTTTAGGCCCATGTCTTAGCTTTCCATACATATAAACCACACCTAAATCCCAGTTCTATAGCTCCAGTTATATTCCAATAACCGAATGGTGTTCCAGTTTGGACTGAACCAATATCTCTTTTTTTAAGCTTTGCCCTCTCTTTGTCTTCTCAATTTCAGTAGTTAAACTCATCAATCAATCCTTTGATTTATATGATAGGCCTGCATTTAAGATAAACATTTACCTAAATTAAAGGTATCTTATAATATCAGACTTGTTATTATAAAACATGTTGTAGTTAAGGAGTTATTGATACTTCAAGTGCAAAATGATGATATAAAACCTTGATAAAAATGTACTTTTAAGTACTAATCACCGACCCTCTTTGTTCTCTTCTTGTTTAATTTTCTTGTTTATCCCTTGCCCACAAGTGTTTATTCCATCTACAAACCCTTAATCTATGGGTTCTTGAAATTTTGATGTTTCTCTTTTGATTTGCAAGAATGGATACAAAAACTCCCTCTTTTCTTTCCTTACGGTTGTTGCAGATTTTTGGTGAGAAGAGGAGTATTTATGCTCTATAATTTTTTTTATTTGCATTTAGGCCCCATTTTCTTTAAGTTTATTATTTTTCTCTTGCATCTTTTTCTTCTTATAATTAAGTTATACCTTTTTTCATTTCTTATAATTTCACCCCACAACTTTTAGTTTAGGTTATTTTCTTAAATTTAATCCAACCCTCAACATTTCCAGGTTAATTTATATGTCTCAAAATATTTCATCTAGAAATTTATGTCCAAAAATTTCTGAATTCTCGTTTTTATTTAAATCTATGCATAAATTTCTTTACTTTTATTCCTCATTTATTTAGTTTGCAATTTACGACATCTTTTTTTTTCTAGGATTTACATTACAAAATATGCTTAAGTTAGAGGATTTAATGATACTTCAAGTGCAATATGATGATATAAAACCTTAATAACAATGCATTTTTGATTACTTATCAATTACTATTATCATCTATAACTCCATGCACTTTGTTAGAACAAGAACTTAACCTTACCATCATTTCTATCATTGTATCATGAGGAACATATAGTTTCGATCGAGGGAGATCTATTCGTTAAAATGCTTTGATTCTTTGGTATGTGTTGCATGACACAATGATGGCTAAGTTCACCATTTGGATTTGATTAGTTTTGGCTGAGTTGGAAGAAACTTTAACCTTGCTGAAACTTTTGTTTTTAGCAAGAATGAAATATATGGAAAGTGTGGTGGTTTGATTTGGGTTTACCCATCAAAAGCATGCTAATTATGATTTAAATTGAAGAAAATCATTGGTGTCTTTCCTTAGGCATGTTTGGCTTGATTATTGGTGTCATAACCCATTTTTGGATTATTTTCCAAATTCATTTTTTTCTTCAAAAATAAAAAATAAAAATAAAATAAAGGCTGACGACGTGGAGAAAGCATGTCCAGGAGGATTTCAAACATATAGAAAAATCAAGCTGCAATTTTGAAGGAAATTTGAGGCCTAATTGTATCCCATTATACCCAAGACTAAAGAAACAATGCAAATTCAAGGTAAAATAAAATGATTATTGGACGAATCCAAATAAAAATTAAGTCCAAGGACATAATTAAAATTTTAAAAGGTCAATTTAATTTAATCATGGGTCGAATTAAAGTTTTATTATGTTTAAGAATTAATTTGGGTTTAATTAAAGAATTTAATTAGGTGAAAAAATAAGTTTAGGAGCTTAATATGGGCTTAATTAAGAAGATTGAAATTCTAAGAGACCAAATATAATTTTTACCAAGTCAATTGATTGAAATCAGGGGCAAAATTACAAGAAAATCAAGGTTTTGGGTTCAATTAAGAGTTAAATTAGAGAAATTCTCAGTCAATGACTATTTTGCAAAAGGCGCCAAATTATGGGGATCAATTTGATTGAAATCAGAGGTGAAATTGAAGAAAATTAGAAGTTTAATAGTCAATTTATGGTCAATTTTCATAAATATAAGACCAAGGAAAAAACTGAAAAAAGGCGTTGAAATTAGAGAGTTATTTTGAAATTCAGCAAAGGCAAAATTTCAAACGAAAAGTTTAGGGTCAATTATAGGTGCAATTAAAATAAATTGAAAGTTGAAGGATTAAATTGAACTTTGATCAAAACCCTAAATTAAAACACTACAAAACCAAAAACAACGTCGTTTTGAATAATTTAAAAAACAACCACTCGATGCGTCGTTTGGTTACTATTTATTATCTTCTTCTTTTTTGGCACAAAAAGCTGTCCGGGTGGCTACTTTTCAAGGGCATTTAATGCTTCACATCTCCACCAAATTTGACAACATTTGAACCAAAATGGTCACCTGACATTTCTCTACAACTAAGTAGGTCTGCTCAGGCCAATTGAAACCATAGCGGTCGCAACACCAGCCTAAAGTGGCTTACTCAGGTAGCTTTTAACTGTCAAATTTAACAATTCATGGTGTCTACTTTGAACCAACGATTGAGATCCTTTCCAACCGAATCAAAGGCCGAAATCTTTCTTTAATGAAGATAATATTACCCTCTTTCATCCCCTATAAATAGATTTGGATTTCATGGCCTGAACATCAATAAATCAGTGTGCAAAGTTGGAAAAAAGTCATTTATCCCCAGATTTTTCTTCTCTTACGGTAGTATCACTCTCCCCTTTTTTTCTCCACCTCCGGCAACACTAGCACCAGCGACGACTGCGCACCATCTTTCCTGCAACACTAGGAATGCCGCCAGCCTTTCTTCTCCCCCATCCAAGCAAGCCAACCACCTTTTCTTCTCATCCAAACAACACTGTATTCCTCCGTAACCCTTGGGTGAATCTCGATACATCCATAAATAAACATCCATTACTTATATCAAACTTATATAAAATAATGATAACAACATGTATTATTTAACTACGTTAACTAAATAAATTTGAAAAAATATTGGTTTAGCTTTAATTTATTTAATTTATTTTAATAGTACTCTTAACTTATTATCAATTATCAATGTAAATTAAAATTTCCACACATTTACCAAAAATTTCAACTTGGCAATAAAATTGAAAAAATATAAAATGGACTTGTTAAATAAGCCATGATTTGTTTTATCACAAAAAACCGAAGTAAAAAACTATACATAAGTTTCATCAATTTACGAACAAATATAATTTTATAAAATCTAAAACAAATCCTAATATATACAAATCATAAACCCATACAACAAATTTAAATGAAAAAAAATATAAAATAAATAAATAAATACCCAAAAAAATACATATACTACAAAACTATGCAAAAACAATTGACATTTTAAAATTGAGTTCAAATAAAAAAAAGAGTAGATTTGCTTACTTAAAGTGGAGAATTCTCAACAAAATTTGAATCAAAACACAAATGTTGACAAACTTGAGTGCTGTGGTGACTAGATTTGTTGTGAGAGGTTGCATTTTTGTTGAGATTTGGAAAGAGGGGGTAGCTATTTGTTGCAAAAAAAAATGCATAAGAAAGAAGAAGAAATGGAGGAGGGGGAGAGGAGGGTCGACTGTGAGGTCACAAACTAAATATTATTGACAAAATGACCTATAAAATTATTTTGTCGGTCATTTTGTTGGTACAAATACAAGCAGTACGATTTGATCTTTTTGAATCCCAATGTAATTTCCTCCATAATTTCCTCGATATATACTGAGAGAATTTTTTTGTCGGCATATTTATGAACATACTATACCATGGGGTTAATTCCATGGGTGACGCCATCTGTAAAAGTTACACGTTATCGAGTTTATGCTTTATTTTCTCATTGCAACTCCATTAGTATAGACCAAGAGATTTTTTCTGTCGGTGTTCATCGATGAATACAAGGATGAAAAATCATATAAATAAAGTTCACCGCAATATACATATCACGACCCGAATCCCGGGTCCATGACCGGCAATGCAAGAGCGGTGTCGGAAGGACACCCCACCTACACTAAGCCTCAAAACGGACATATCAAAAGAACAATTTATTCAAAAATACACAGCATTTCATAATCTTCAGAAATATTATATTATTTAAAACTAATGCAACCGAAAGATAGTTTAAAATTCATCATCAGTAATTAAAATGAAAACAATAATTCATAATACTCATTACATTGTCAAAATCCAAACTTAATTAAAACAAGGTAATAGTGGAGCGTCTAAGATATCGAATCAAAACTAAAAGGAAAGCATCGTAAAATAAGCAAGGCATACCGACCAAAACTGAAGAAGTAGGAACACTCAACAAAGTCCACCTGCTAACAGAAACTAAGAACCTGAAATAATATTAAGAATGAGGGGTGGGTTTAACCAAGTTAGTGAGGGAATAATATTTAATATACATTTTAGATATTAATATTAATAGTTGCAAGTCGATTTATCTTGATACACACACACACACATACATACTAAACATATTATCATAACGTAGTGGAATACATGTCAGAGATCATATGACACCCGAAAGTGACCAGATGACACCCGAAGGTGACCACTGGGGGATGATCAATCGCCACAGGCTGATGCCTCTCTCACCAGCTAGGTATACATAATACTATGTGCACATAGGCTAACTACTCTCTGTTAACATGGAGTTACTGACATGTCCTATATCAAGGCATAATAGATATTTACAGAATCATCAAAGAAACGTATATCATATCAAATAGAATTTAGTTCGACAGATTGCGAGTGCAAATTCAAGAATAAATGAGTACTCGGAAAATAAAGCAACATATATAAATAGTCAAGAAATTAACTAGTTGTACTCATTGTATAATCAACATGCATATTTATTTATAATATATGCATATTAAAGATTATCCCACTCACTCAAAACATATAGAACTAAAAGGAATATCAGATGAAAGACCCGAAAAACCTACTGAGGATCGTTAGGAGAACATACAATAAATATACAAAATATACTCAAAAGCAACACAATTAAAAACATTCCAATGCATAAAAGAAAACCAGGTTTAATCTCCTAGCTTTAGGGACTAAAACAACAATTATCCAAAACAGGAACCAAAATGTAATTTTACCAAAACTGGACCAAACTGTAAATGCATAACCATACTGAAATTTCACCCATAAACCATCCTTAAGTCTGTCTAGAATGAACCAGGGACCGAACTATAATTTTTATAAAGTTTAGGGACTAAAATGTAAATTCCCAAAATTGAGGGACCAAACTAAAAATATTCCAAATCAATTGTCAAACTGAGATTTATCATCATTAACCTCATAATAACATTGTCCAGAATCTCAAAATACATTTAGGGGTCAAATTGTAATTTTTCCAAAGTTTAGGGACCAAACTGAAATTTTCATTAATCAAGGACCAAAATAAAATTTTGTCATCTTCAACCTCAAGACCATTTTTTCCAGATTTTTCAGCAAGGTAAAAATGAATTTATGAACCCATAAAAATTAATTTAAACAAATCAACTCATAAATCCTTATTTCTAACAACATACTAATTAATCACCTAACATTAAACCCTTAATAATCATAAATCAATCTTAACAACATAAATTTCTAATGCTTATAAACCCTAATCTCTCTCTCTTTTAATCATTCCATAAACAAATCATAATTAAAAGTAACACGAGAAAGAATCACTTACTTGCTACTTTCACTTTTTTGAAACAAAAAACTTAAGATCAAAAACTGAAATCTTTGATTTGATGAGGAGAGGGTCACGACGACAACAAGACTTAGAAGAGAGAACAATAATTCTATTGCAACTTTTTCTTATATACCTAGGTTAACTTAGGTTGAGTTTGGGCTGACTTGAGCTTGGGTTTGACCTAAAATTTAGGTCTTACAATACAACCAAAAAAATTCCAACAGTGATTACGTTTGTAAATGGCAATTTTCTGGTAGTGTATAAGTTTTATCCATTAATTCGACATTACACTCTTCAAGTTTTTTTTCATTATTTAGGTCTCTATATTATTTTTTAATTTCATTAGGAACTTGGAAGTTCTATAATATATTTGATGTGATTTCTCATTAGACTTTTACCATTAGTTTATAAAAGAAATATAAAAAAATAAAGAAACTAATATTAGCACAAAAAGATATATCTCGAAGTAAGATTTAAGGCATTTTCTTTTGAAAATATGTAATATTTCAACAAGAGAGTGATGATTTTGAGTTTTTAATTATGCGGAAAGAACTGTGATCCAAATGAAAAAAATAAACACAAATTAGGTAGACTATTTTTCCTAGCCTTCACCGTTACATTATATATATATATATATATATATTTTTTTTTTTTTTGAGAAAATATTTTTTTCCTTTAACAATTTTTTTTGGTGCAAATAGAACTTTGAAAAATTATTTTTGCTTTTAATCTTTTTATAATTTTCTTAAGGTTCACACTGCTGTTGATTCTTTTAGGTGAAGGCTAGCTAGGAAGCTATACAAAATGTATGTGTGCCATAAGAAAAAAAAAACCCAGGAAAGTCTCCAAAACATAGAATATACTCAAATTTATTTTATGGTATGGAATATCAAATGCAAGGTCAAAATACTGTGCGCCATAGCCTCACAACGCTTTAAAATCGAAAAGAAAAAAAAGAGCGCACTCAACAATATTATTTAGTGGCAGTATGAGCTCCACGGAAGCGTGGCAGCTGATCATTTACTTGGAGAGCTCATCTGGTATGACCTCATCATGGCAGCAAAGGAAAGTGGAGAATTTCTCCATGGTGCGGTTGCACTCTGGGCATTTCATGGTCTCAGGGATCCTACCCGTAGTCATTGGGAAATCGAAGCGGCAGCAAGGACGAGAAATGTCATGGATCCTGCCTTGGTGATCACGGTAGGCCAAATCAAAGCCCTTGACAGGCACTTGTTCCTTCCACAAGTCATACTCAAGCAATGTTTGCAAAGCTGTGGTCTTGTGACCATTGACCACAACATTAGACCCATTGCTAAGCACAGCCCATCCACCTTCTCTGTCGTAGCTAAGCAACTTCTTGATTTCTTGCATCATAGGATCATGGTCATCAAGCTTGCCTAACTGAATCTTGGAGTACAGCATACTCTCTAGCCTGGTCCAAAAGAACCATATCATGGTAAGGTCTTGCCAGACGTAACTGAGCTTCTCCACGGTGATTGTCGCTATGACTCGCCGGATTTTCTCCCTTTTGCTGCTCTTCCCCACATAAACCATCTCCAGGGGAATGCGGGCTGCCTGCGCCACAGCACGTGCGGTGTTTGTGAACTTCCTCACCCATTCATCGTCGTCTCCTCCGTACAGGAAAATGTACTTTCCTTCCTTGATCTGATGATCAAAAAAATATTGAAGCAAATGTCAACACGATTATACACACACACGTATAATGTATGTATATTTGGATTGATTCTATAATGAATTTACCCAATTAAGAATCGCTGGGTCAATGCCATCCACTAGAAGCTCAAGCCTCCATGTCTCATCCTTCCAGAGAGATTCCTCTCTCAAGCTAGTGAAAGGGAAGGCATTGCTTCCCCAAATCCACATCATGTGGAGTGCATTTGGGCAAACCACCTTGCCTTGAGGGTCAAGCACCACAAGAATAGGCTTGTTCCGGAAGTGCCACACCTCCTTGATGAACCTCATGACTGCCTTCTCAATCAGTGAAGGGTGGTACACTGTGAACCATGGCATTGAAGACTGCATGCTTTCAAATTTCTGCTTCATTGGATCACTCCACTGGACTGAACGGTCCACAATTGGGACCCAAACCACCTCATACTGACTATCGAGCCTAGCTCCGTGATGCCTGGATTCATTGTATATCTGCTCGAGAATTGAAAGCTCATCGGTTGACATGTCGAGGCCAGAAATGAGCAATAGCACATTTTTCCTTCTTAGCACATCAAGATGGACCTGTTAAATTCAAAAGGAAGTATGAGAAATGTTTTACATTAGATTGATAACATAAATAGAAGAAATGGTAGAAGAGCGAACTCTTTTCTTGGAAGAGCCATCTATAAGTGGCTGGATATCATCCTTGGCATAAATCAGGGCCTTTAGGACCTTCATGTTGTCAATGTGGATCATTTCAAAGAGATTCTTTAGCATTTGAAAGGATTCGACATTCCTCTTTTCATCTGCATCAAACACCATTGGTTTTATAAGCTTTCTCGATCTATCTTCGTACATTAATTTCCTGTTTTCTTATTACCTATCCAACACATGATAGCATAATAAAAAAGTTGCTGAGGTGCAGACCTATGTATTGGTAGCAAGTATCCAATTGCTTCCTGAGATGGTCAAGTATGTTGCTGAGTTTGTGAGCCAAGGTGGATAGCTCCCATGCGTCAGTGGTTGCTATAGAAAACCTGGAATAAGTGAGGGAGAAAATTACAAGGAATACATGCATGATGTAGTATAATGATGGTGGACTAGAAAAGCATACTCATGTCCCATGGTAGTGAGGCTAGTAATCTGAGCCGCACAAGCCACAACACTCCTCATGGTCCAGTAGACAGCAGTAGGGATATGGGCCATGGCTGTGGACAATGCTGGTACTTCATTAGAAATGTAAGCTGGCGG
>Ga0325410_1002466_pt1 | contig 20749 bp, 13 predicted proteins | sample PopdelMetagenome_16_FD_206182 | JGI IMG/M metagenome (GOLD analysis project Ga0325410, IMG submission 206182) | Populus deltoides microbial communities from Bellville, Georgia, United States - Xylem-PdIQD-R3 | ecosystem: Host-associated > Plants > Phyllosphere > Stem > Wood/Secondary xylem... | reverse complement strand
GCCACTATAAAGCATATTCAGATGAATCACCAGCAGCTTCAATAAATACTAAATCCACGAAGACAACTCCGTATCAAAACCACAATTCCTAGATACATCTTGTTTAGTAAGACCAGCAGCCACATGATTCACTTCGTGCAAGGTAAGTGAAAAAGGTCACGGGGCTCATGCGAGAAGAGAAACGAGCAGCAAGGATGAAGATTTTATGATAATACCATGACCTAATTATAGATACAACTAAAAGTTATGCATCATTGAAGTCTTTGATCCCTACAAGGAGGGAAAAAAGACCCAAAGCCATTCATTTATGATCATGGACGCAGAACCCCCCTATACCAGCAGGACCAAGCTCATAAAAAAAGATCCTTCCACATTCCAATTATATGCATACTTATTTATAATGTTTTTTTCAAAACATGCATATATCAAAATTATTTTTTTCATGTTTTTATATATTTTGATATATTAATCTCTAAAATAACTTTTTTAAAAATATAAAAAATATATCATTTTAATACATTTCTAAATAAAAAATACTTTCAACCATAACCGATACGGTAATCTTATCTAACAAGGTTAATATAACATCATACCTATCAGTAAACTTCTCTAACAAGGTCAAAGAAAGAAATTAAATACAGTAGACTTCAAATAAAAGAATCAAATTCAAATCTCCTCAATTTGTCAACTTTTGAATTTTGACCGAGCAGTTGACTGATCTGTGATATATTATACTCCTGCAAAATGCAAGCATTGCGTGGACGGCTTCTATGTCTGCACGTGTAATCACATGCACTCCCATCCTTCTGTGGTGAAATTGGTAAACAGCAGAGAAATTGCAGAACCGAAAGAAGGAGAAATACTGGCACTGGCTGTGCTATCATTAACCTGTAAAAAAATATTCGGCTCGCAGTCACGTGATACAAACCCTGCAACGTAAGCTCCCACGTGATATGATCCCCAGTTTTTGTCCATGTTGGTAAACAAATGGCATTGTTTCTTTGGGCCACATAATTAGGAACACCATTTTCAAGTCACAAGTGAATGAGTGCAGTGTTGGTCAATTTTAGAAGAAGAACAGAGCACATGAAAAGTCCACTGACACATGTAACTCCGTATCTCTAGATTCAGGGGAAAAGAAAAGAAAAAAAACCTGACAATTGGTAGAACCTCACGTTGGAAAAACCAGGATTTTTTTTAAAAAATTTGGTTATTTCTCGTTTTGTTTCTTCAATCTAAAACAGCTCCTCCAAGGGAAGTAAATTTGCCAGTTGCTGCCTACTGTCATGTGCCATACGTTTTCTTTCTTAGTATTGATTCGTTTCTTTATATTTTTAATATATTACAATAGCCAGGCCTATTTTAATTTAATTTTTCTCTTTGTATAGTAGGTACGTAATACATAAGATTACGACAGAGGTTATTTTTTGAATACTTTTTGCTTATAAATATATTAAAATAATTTTTAAAAAATTTATTTTTAACATCAAAAATTTAAAATTATAAAAAAAAAGTTAATTTAAAACAAAAAAAATTAAAATATTTTCAAAAACACGTCAAAAAAACACACGAACTCTTGTTGTGAATTGCAAGCAACAGACTTGCAGACCAAGGTTTTTCGGCTTCTAGACTTTGGCCATGGTGGATGGAATTAGTTTAGTGGGAAAGAGCTCCTTTTATTTTAACGAGATGGTATGCAAATGGCTCTCAGACATGCTGATATAGTTACCCCATCATAGCAAATATGAAAAAAGAACATTATGGTTGCAAAATCTACTTATAATGCTTAATGAATATCAATTTTTAACAAATTCTAAAATATAGTCTCAATCTCAACCAAAAAACAAATTACGCAGTGCTGAATGCGCTTCCACTGTCACAACAAAGAGAGAAATCCGTCAATTCATATAATAAATTAAGAAAGCTATATAAGCTGCAGGAACCAAAAGATTTGGCTCGGTTTTAAGTTAATCTTAACTTTCTTAATGGGAAGCTAACCAGTACTTTAGACTCGAATTTAAACTTTTGTTATAAAAGCAGCTCCATGAAGATCGATGCCTGTAAGTGAACAAGAAAGAAAACACGTGAAGACTCGTATTTGCGCAAGGTCTCATCCACCCCACCCACCGTCTAGTGTAATCATACCTGCCTGCCTGGCTACCAAGGGAAACATTCTTCTCTTAAACAAACATGAGACTTTCATCGTCTGGTTGTCTATAGAAACGTTCGGAGTGACAGCGATGTGAATGCAAGGTAGTCGAGATTTCTGCGGCAGGGACTACAAACTTTGACTATAGAATTCACACTTTTTGAAAATGGAGACTGGTTTTTTTCACACGCAAGCATTGAAGTGTCGGTCCTGCTTTTATTGGCGTTTGATTTCTTGCACACAACGATTTGACTTCTCTAGCTTCCTAGTTGCTAGTGATATCGGCCCTCTCAAACAATTTGTTGACAAAAAGGCTTTTCCTTGGGACCCATTTGAAAATTATATGATCCCCTCGGATTCGAATTAGAGCGGAGGGAAGAATCTAAAAGGCAATATTTGGGACCCAATGGAGTAAATGCAATACAAGATATACGTGTAATCCGTGTCTGTGTCTTGCAGTAGTCAATGGAAGGTAAACAATAGTGTTCATGGTGGTGGCTTGCATGTGGGCTTTTGGGACCTTTTGCTTTAAGATGATTGATGATGATCGAGAAGGGATGAAAAGTCAAATCTCTTTGAATAATTACCATTCAAAAAAGAAAGAAAAAATAATCAAAAGAAACGGGAGAAAGCTCATGAACTGAGTTACTCGTTTATTGGCTCGTTCATTTAAATAGAGTTGGTGTGATTAGATTTTGAGTTGATATAATTAACCAAGTTCACTTGTTAGCTCATCAAGATAGGCATGATGAGAATTCTATCAAAAGAAAAACTGAAACAAATGATCTTGTTCCTAGCGGACAATACAGTGAAGAGTATTGAGTACAGGAATTAATCTATTGCATAGCTGACAATAAATAATTAATCTACAGTGAATCAACGACTCGTCAACAGTATTAATCACTCGTAACAGCTCCCTAAAACGATGTCATCGTGCCATTTTATGATACGTGTTAAATTGTCTCCTAAATCTTGAAAGGATTAACTTTCACTCGGTTGACGACAAGAATAAATAAATAAATAAATAAAATGAAATCAGTTGATAAAAAGAAATGAAAACAAGGATAGTTTCTTTCTTCTTCTTTTTCAGCTGTCTTCGAGAGGCCCTTCGGGGCAGTGGTGTAACCCAACTTTTATGAAATTTTATATTTTATTTTAAATTAATTTTTAAATATTTTTAAATCAGTTTTAAAATTAATATGTTAGTTCAAAAATAATTTTTTAAAAAAATATTATTTAAAAAAAAATTATAGTAAACACCCCATTATTACAGTAGAGCTTGAGCTGCAAAATAACAAGACACCTGTGAAAGAAATTAATAGTGACATTCGACAAGTGAAAACAAGGTTTTAGTCGCTTGACGATCTTGAACAGATTCAGATGTGGCCGAATGGTGCGGTGTATATTCAATTTCAGCTGCAAGTTGAGACTTCAAATCAGCTATGGGCATGAGTCTCATCTCAAGAAAACAATGTGCCTATGGTGTTATCAGGAGGGGGTCCCTTGCCAGTTTTACTTGGACGAATTACATGTACAGTCTATCTTTATATGGTGGGCAGCCGCCCGGCCTATGAAATCTCCACTCTCATCTAATATTATAGTATTAGATTGATTAATTAGCCCTCCATGGTCCATACATTGTGGTTATTAAAAACCAATAGTGCAATAATCGAGACTCTCCCCCATGGGAACCAGAGAGAAATCCACCTACTACGTATGCTTAGCTCAGACCTTCTGTCTTAAAATAAAATTTTAGTTTAGTAATTTCAGGCAAAATTTCATTGATTTTCAAGGCTTTCATGTCCGCATATAGCACCTCCCCTCATTTATACCATTTTGATTTTCTCTCTCTTGTCTCTCTTTTCCACGTACTTGCATCTCTCCTGAGACCCGCACATATTAATGTCCCTTTTCAGATCTTTCTTTCTCAATAGTAACAAGCTGGCTTTCTCTCTTCCTTGGCTTTCCTTGGTTTCAATTTTCGTTGGGTTTTCGAGTTCATAAATTAAGGTCGGTTCATTCTTGTTCTTATACGATAACCAATTTGCATGTTTCTGTGCATTATATTCAAGATCTAAACGAGCCAGTTGGTTTGCCATTTCTGCTTAGCAAATCCATTTCATGGATCTTGTAAGAAAAAGCTATGGTTCTCAGTCTCTTCCACCAATGACAAGTCCAATTGGTGGCTCATCAATATCTGGAACTCGTACTCAGTCTTCAGATACAAGTTTCCCAATTATTGCCATTGCCATAATAGGAATTTTGGCAACAGCTTTATTGCTAGTTAGCTACTACATCTTTGTCATTAAATGCTGTCTGAATTGGCACCGCATTGATCTTCTAAGGCGATTCTCCCTATCAAGAAATAGAAATCACGAAGACCCTTTGATGGCTTACTCTCCTTCTGCTATAGAGTCTCGTGGACTTGACGAGTCAGTGATAAGGTCAATCCCAGTTTTCAAGTTCAAGAAAGAAGGCAACAACGTTAGAAACTTTGGAGAAAGAAGCTTCTGTGAATGTGCAGTTTGCTTGAACGAGTTTCAAGAAGCTGAGAAACTAAGAAGGATACCAAATTGTAGCCATGTTTTTCATATTGACTGCATTGATGTTTGGCTTCAAAGCAATGCTAATTGCCCACTTTGTAGAACAAGCATTTCGAGCACCACAAGATTCCCAATTGATCATATTATTGCTCCAAGCTCTACACCCCATGATGCAAATCCTTACAGTGAAAGTGTCATGGGTGGAGATGAAGATTATGTTGTCATTGAGTTGAGTAATCACAACTCTACAGATCAAACATTGCTTGCAGCACAGGAAAGATTGAATTCAGGAGAGTTATCAGCGCGCTCAATTAGTCCTTCGCCAAGGAAGATAGAGCAGGGAGTTGGCCACAAGAAAGCAAGGAATCTTAACAAGGTTACCAGCATGGGAGATGAATGTATTGATACAAGAGGCAAAGATGATCAATTCGGATTGATTCAACCCATCAGGAGGTCCTTTTCAATGGACTCGTCCGCAGATCGGCAGCTCTATTTATCAATTCAAGAGATAGTGCAGCAGAGCAGGCAAGTTACTGAGGTCAGCTCTGTTGAAGGTTGTAGTGGTAGAGCCAGAAGAGCTTTCTTTTCTTTTGGTCATGGTAGAGGATCCAGAAGCTCAGTCTTACCTGTTTATTTGGAGCCGTAAAGCCAAAATATTTTCCATTGATTATTTTTCCTTGTATTTTGTTTTTCATTGTAAGGGTATAGGGATTTTAATTAGATTTAGACATGTTAAAGGGCATAGGATTTGTGACATAAAAGTATTTAATTGAAATATTGATTTTTCATTTTATTCAACTCTTGGGTTCGTGCAATTGCCTCTGGCCAGTTTTAGTTAAAGGGCTTAACAGCCATGATAAATATACAAGTATAATTGATAAACATAAAAGTTTGTTTTTTTTTTTTTTGGTGCTTTTCATGCTTGAATATGAGCTACTGGTCCTGGCTTAAGCATTGGAACGGGATTCACATTACAGTATCTGAGCTGAGAATAGCAGCAATATGGATTGTCTGAAGTCGAGGGAGAGCTCACACGATAATTTAGAAGGAAAAGGAACCTACAAAAGCAAGGGAGAGGTGGGAGGTCCCTTGCATTGATTTAGGAGTTAGCTAGAGAGGGTTTTCTTCAATTGAGATAATCATAGAGGGGTCAGACTCTTGGTGCTGGTGGAGGGAAAAAATCACAAAAGAACAAGTAAAGAGGGATTATAGAATTGCAAAATTAAGGTCCCCTTCCACTGATTTAGGAGGAAGAGAAGAGTCCTTCTCAATTGAGATAATTACGCCAATAGTCACCTACTTATTGAGTCATTTATTATAATTCTAATGTTGGTGGAGGAGGGAGGTACAGTGTTTGGTCATTGTTCTTGCTGTTCCTCAACAGCACCTACTTCCAACCTGTAGGAATTATCCATTAACGTTTATGTTTCCAATAACGTTAAACAAGTATAGAGGTGAATTGATTTTTAAAAAAAATGTTGAGAGGTTAGCTAAACATTTGAATGCATAAGTGTACGGACCCTAGTCTTTGTTCAGCGTATTTCTAGATGTTTTCTGGAAGAGCAGCTCATGCATTCATATATTCTGAATAATCAAGATGAATTTAATACTCTTACAAATCATACTAGACTTGTAGACTTGTTCCTCCCTTTTAATATCATCTAACTGCAAGATCTAATCAAATAACTATCTCCTAATAAGAATAAAACTTCCAAGTATAAATTCGAAAAAGCATGTACTAGTTTTATCATGTTCTTCACCAAAATCCCGGTGTGGAATATCTTGCTAATACGTTCATGAAGTTAGTGGTTGAGGATTTTTGGAAAGTAGCGGAGAATCTTTCTGCACGATTAGCAGTACTCTTCTTAAATCAAAATGATAAGAACAGCTGGATTTTGAAGCTGTGCATCAAAACTAAAGATACATAACATTTTTACTCTTGATTCGAAATATGAGACAGCAATTTAATACTTTGTTTGAACAAGTAATTTAATGTTGGGTTTTTTTCAGCCTTGGTATTCATAAGACATAAGGAAGGCTAGATCTTGGAACATAGAGATATGCATATGGATTATGAGTTGGAAAATCAGAGCTTCCACGAGTCCAACCCAAAGGGACAATGAAGACGCAGAAAATTCAAGGTGTACATCAAAAACATCATCCATGTCTCGATAGTTGCAGATATGTGCGTAATATTCTATAACCAGGGCCATATATTGGTCCCCGATCCCTCTGACAGTCTAACTACAAAACCCATAACTTCAGTTCTTCTTTTGCTCTGGTTATATTATCACCAGACACAACCACTGACCTGATAGATATTACAACAACTGCGGCTCTTCTATCTGATGATTCTGTGGCCTTCAATTTTCCTAAGCCATGTGCTTGCATGTATGGGCTGAGATAGCATATCTGTGACACGCTTGAGGAACCCGTGGGATGTTGGGAAATCTAATGAATATGAAATTGCCATTGCTTACATCTATCACCATAAAACAAAAAAGAGTCAACCAAACTATCAAAACACAGAATGAAATTGTTTAGACCGAAATTTAATTAATGGGCTTTTCTGAATGTTTGAACCGAGTCCGATTTTTCTTTTTTCCCGTTGCAGACTGGTTTGGAAGAAGAGAAAAGTCCATGAGAACAGAATCAAATCCCCTGGATAGGAGGAGGCCCAGAAATCTGGCTCAATTCTACAACTAAAATTTACAAGGACCATTTTCAATTCAGGGATTGACATCCAAGAATGACTTAGAGCCCAAATCATACATAAAGAAGGGCCTAGCTTCAACATTATCTTCAGATATTTGAGAGCAAATCTAAATAAAAAATATTAAATTAAATTTAAGGGTGGAGTAATTGTTGTTTTTTAAAGTGTTTTATATTTAAAAATATATTAAAATAATATTATTTTTTTTATGTTAAACAAACTCCTCCTAATTCCTCAAAATGTAGGACGGAATATATATTTTCAGAAAGAATAATGATTAATTAATCAGATTTATTAAATTAATAGGACTAATTTATAACTCGAGAGAAATTTTAGAACGCCAATTATTACCCTCCTTTTCCATTTCCACTTCTGACATTAGAAGTGTCATCTTAGATCTGATACAAAACCACTAACTTGCAGTATGAGAAGTTTAAATGCGATCAGTAATTAGTTAGTAAATTATGTCGATCATTGTGCTCCTAGATTCTAAGAAATTAAGGATTCTAAGCTTTCTGCAAGCTATTGGCAAGGTAGTTTGCTTGCTTGAAATAGTGCCTTAAGCTAGGTTATTGAAGCATTAATTGTCCTAATCTAAAATTAATTAATTTGTCCAAAATCTAAATTATATCTTGCTAAATCAATGTATTATGACTTCAACCTTTTGACCACTATCTTTGCTTCATTTTGCTGTTAAATGTGTTTCCAGTAAATTAAGATCACAGGTAAGGATCATTGACATTTAATGTATACAGATGGCGATAGAGAGCGATGAAATCGGATTCTATTTTATGAGCTTGAAGACTAAGTTGAGATTTGAGATAAGATTGCTAATTAATAATTTTATTTATTTTTTCTTAGTTAAATGATTGATGAATTATGTTTAATACATGTACAAGGTACATTTATTTGAATTTGAAAACTTTTTAATGATTAAGTTAATATATATAATATTTGAGAAAAAACAGTTCTTTTATAAAAAATAAAAATATAACTTTGTCATTTGTATTAAAGAAAAATCAAATTTGGCCCACAAAGGTTATATTATTTTTTTTATATATAGCTTCTAGGATCTCCTTCTTCATGAAAGGAGAAAAGATACATATATCAATCAAATATCTGTGTCTTTTCATAATAAATCATCTTTAATTTTTTAGAATAAAATATATGTGACTTCTTAAGATAAAACATTTCTAATTGTGGGTTTGATGATTCATCAAACCCATATAAATTTGAGCTTAACACCTAACTAAGCCCAGAGATAATGGGTCTGATAATTTGTTATGCTCATATATGTTTAGACTCCACGCTTAACTGAATCCGAAGATAATGAGTCTAGTAATTTGACAAACTCACAAATATCTGAGCTCAGCACTTGGCTGATCTTGTAAAAGGTGGATTATTACTCTAAACTATGTTCATTTATTTAGAAGAAAAGAATCAAGAAGAAAAAATGTTAATCCATCAGTCAGGATTCAAATTCCTTTTCATGCTCAGTTTAATTGATGCAACCCTCCTTGTTCAGTTCTGTATCATGTTCATTTCGTTCTACGTGAACTTGCTTGGATTGGAAGAGAAAAAATAATAATTCTGTGGAATTTTTGTGCATGTGAGCAGTTTCTTGGCTTTTTTTGTCCTGTTCTTTTCACAAGGCTTCATATATTTTTAGCCCCTATTGAAGCTTAGGTGGTAAGGGTGGGGTCATAACTGTTAGCTTATAAATTTGGATTTCGTCTTCTATAATTGAGGGGCTTACATATTTTGTTATGCATTGCTTGTTGGTTTGTGGATTATTCGCACAATCAATCTCCTATACTATCTTTTCCTTACTCTCTCTCTCTCTCTCTCTCTCTCTCTCTCTCTCTCTCTCATGTTCATTTTCCTTTGACTTACTGCTGTTATCTACCAGGTCTTGCTTTTCAAAGAAGAAACAGGTAGCTACTGTAGAACGAGAAGTGGATGGTACTGATCTTGTGACTTTATGTTTAGACTTACCTGCAGTGATCACGCGAGTTCATGTTCACTCAATTGGTTTCACTTGTTCATATGACTGAGCTTATATTTACTCTTTAAGGTCTTGCCAGAATAGTTTAGTGGTTGCTGAAGCAAGGGGAAAATTGTATATCGGTCAGCTTAAAACCCTAGAAAAAAGACTAATGGTATGATTTCCTAGTTAGATTAATTACGAAAATGCTAAACCATTCACATTAATTACAATAGCTCAAAATTAAATGATTGCTCATAAGATCAAAAAGAAAAAAAAAAACTTCATATCTTATTTAGCAGCAAGCAGCTGGGTGCTCTTGAGTCTGCAGTTTGACCCTCTGTTTTTTTTTTTTTTTTGCATAAGAACGTGTGCTAGTAACCTGAATATTTGCACACCATGCATGATGTTATCATAAGAATCTCAGTTTTTTTTCCATGCATTTCGGTAATGGATTTTTGTGTTTTAGCTTACTTAATTAATTTCATACAGTTTATATTATATTTAATATTTGCTCGTTTGTAACTTTTGAATAAAACAATGTATAATATAATTATAACATTTTTTTATATAAAATAATTTAATGATCTCAAGTTTAGGGATTACTTATACAACCGTTACGTGAGTCTTTCAATAAATATACATGAATTTTCCATATAAAATTCTCATGTCAGTTCAATGTACATATCATCTTACAAATATCTTTATATTAGTTTTAAATATCTCTTATACCTGAACTTATAAAAATAGTTATTTTCTTTCATAAAAAGAAAACATAATATTAGTTCTAATTAAGTATCTCTCGTACCTAAATTTACGAGAATAATTGTTTCTTTTTAAAAAAACATATAATATATATATAAGTTTCAACAACTCAAATTAATATCTAATCTTAATAGAGTATTAACTATAAATATTTAAAAATAATAATTTAATGCAATAGAAATTTTATAATTATTATAAGTTTTATAATTTTCTTTAAAAAATATTTTTATTCAAAAAATTTTATATTCACTCTAAATTTATTAATTAAATATTTTATAAATATTAAAAGTAAATTAAAGCTTTATTAAAATTAAATATGATTATATGAACAAAATTAATGATGTTAGTACTGATTTGAGACTGAACCAACCGAGGCATGCAACACTGCCCATCCTCATGAAAGCGAAATCAAAGGCCATCAAGAGGTGCACTCGACAAGAATTGAACGTGGAAATTAAGTTTGATTTTGTCGCAATTTAAAAATATTTTTATATAAATTTTTTAAAAAATAAAAAATTATTTTAATATATCTTTAAATAAAATAATATTTTAAAAAATAGCAATAATTATAAAAATAAAACGACCCTGGAGGTTGTTAAAGTCACGGCACCTCCCAAGAGAAAGCAGGGGTCATTGTTTCTTCTGTAGATGAGTTGATTGATAAGCTAAGAAATGAAGCTCATGTCATTTAATTGCCTTTTGGATTTCTAGTTGGTAAATAACATTGTACACATTAATGTAAATTATTTCTCAAGCTTAATAAATTCAAGCTTGGCGGGGCAATTGGTTTTCGTTTCTGTTTTCTTCTTCTTTTTCTACTCTACTGCTGTTCATTGACTGTACACTGCATTTTTGTTAGAAATGGAGTTTCGATTCATTAAGCTGTGATTTCTTTTTCCTTGTTTTATAAATGACAAAGGGGGGAGTGTGTGATTTAAAAACTCAGCAGCTTCATGCCATGATTCCATTTTTCATGCCAGCTTCAAGTGGTGATTTCAGTAGTAGTTCCATAGGATGAATAGATGAGAAGCTGCTCCTCATATCTTGTTGGGGCCTCTCAGGATTGAATCATGAACTGATAGAGGGTGACTAGACACAGTAGTAGATGATGAATATATGCATCATTCTTTTGAACGCCATGGATGCTTGCTTGTAGCATCATTCTTTTGAACGCCATGGATGCTTGCTTGTATTTTCCAGCGAGTATTCTCGCTGGTCTTTTCTGTTTTTGGCGAGTGGAAAATAATTAGTGCTAACCTGTAAAAGGAATGGCTGGCTATGAAATGGGCCTAATCAAATGAGATATAAGCCCAAAGGTGCTATCTTACAATCACCTAAGGGTTTGAAGATGTGTCTGTTTTTATATTAAAAAAATATTTTTAAAAATTTTAATTTTTTTATAATTTTATATTATATTAATTTGTTAATGTTAAAAATATATTTTTTTAAAAAAATATTTTTATATATATTTAAATAAAAATTATTTTAAAAAACAATAAATAAAAATATATTTTTACTTATTACGAAAGTAAAAAACGAAAAAAAGAGCGTGCGAAGAAGGGTTATTAACTTTTATTTTTTAGAAATGAATTAATTAGATTTTTCCCGTGGTCCAAAAAAGAACGCGGCGGCGCGCAAACATATAATGACTGATCCACGTGGTATAAATCTAGTGGGCTTTCACTAACCATAGGTCCCCGACATGATTTACTCAAATTCTAATAGACTAAGAGTACAACTTTTTCTTTTTACATAAAAAAAAAAAAACTCACAATTTCTCCCTTCTTCTTCTTCTTCTTCTTCTCTTTGATCGTCAAATCCAAAATCCAATAAAAAATTAAAAGAGAGAAAGATGGAAGCAATAGATCAGATTGAGGGGGACGATAGTTACTTGGATTATCTGGATATTTTATTGGGCCCCGCTGATTCTCTCACCAACAGGTATTTTTCTTCCATTAATTTTCTTCATTTTTTACTTTTTTATTTTAATTTTGTTTTCTATATAATTGATTTTTCTTTATCATCATTAGAACCGATTGGGGCTTGCATTTTATGTAAAAAAAAAAAGAAAGAAAGAGAAAGGTATTTGTGGTTCTTATTCTTATTATGTGAATAAATCTCATAGGGATTTTGGCGGTGCTAAAAAGTTAATAATATCTTTTGAATTTTGCAGTTAAGGTATAAAATTTTATAGAAAGGAGATCTGTAGTAGCTTGAATTTTATGATTAGCTGCCGTCTGATGATACTTTATTGGGTTCTAGTATTGTTGTTGTTGTTGTTATTATTATTATTATTATTATTATTATTATTATTACAGTATTTGCAGCAGTGGTGGTGTTGTGGATATTGATTTTTCATCTAGTGTTGGTGTTGTTACACAAGTCAAAGAATGCTCGCAGAAGAGGTATTCTTTTTCTTGCTTTTTTTAATTTGAATTTTCAAACATATTTGGTGTTGCTATGTTTGTCGAAGCTGAAAACTTTGAAATTGAATGCAATGCTTTTGAATCGTTCATAGAGCATCTTTATGTGTTTGCACTATTATCTGATTTATGCTTAACAAACTCATCTTGAATAGATACTCCTTTTATGTGTCATACAAGCAACTGTTATAGCTAGACAAGTTCAGCTAATGAAATGAACACAGTTGGCGCTTCTTCTTTTTTTCTTCTTGGACTGCCGCATTGATATCATTGAGGGAGTTCCTTAAACTATCTCAATGATGTAAATAGACTGTTCTCGTGTCTATGATGATCCCCTTTTTGTAAAATCTGATATGCCTTGTAACTTAATTATCTACAGCAAAAATCTTTTTAAAAATTAACTTCTAACTGATTCAGGCTTTGAGATTTGAAAAGCATAAAAAATAAGATGCATGGACAATTTGGCACTGGTTTACTTTTGCTTATATCAATTTGTGGTTGCTCAAACCTTTTCTTCTTAACCTTGTGAAGCCTGTAGTTTTGTGATTAGAATGCGTTCACCTAGCTTTACTTATTCTTTTCCTCCTTGTGACACGCGGCGCACGCTCATTTTTTTCTAAAGCACAATTATGCCAATGTTATATAGGGGACGAAGTGATTCATGTAGCAGAGCAGGGACCAAAGCTTGCCGCGAGAAGTTGCGGAGGGAGAGATTGAATGACAGGCATGCATCTTCAATCAGATATATATCTATGCTTTGAATTTATCTAGTTATGAATTTGGCATCTTAAGATACTATATTAGAAAATGCAACTAAATTTGAAACTAGCATAGTATCAGAATATTTAAATTTGAATAGGAAGAAGAAAGATGAATCTTATGTTTCCAATTTGTTGAATTGGATACAGCTGATGTATCGCTATCATCAGAGTTTTCACAACAAGTCTTCTAGCTTATGTAGAATGAAGATAATAATAGCAAGTAATATTTTGAAGAATAGATTTCCCTCATGATTGCAGGTTTCAAGATTTGAGCTCTGTTTTGGAACCTGGAAGACCAGCCAAAACTGACAAACCTGCCATACTAGATGATGCTATTAGAGTTCTGAACCAGCTAAAAAATGAGGCTCAGGAGCTCAAAGAAACTAATGAAAAACTTCTAGAAGAAATCAAAAGTCTGAAGGTAGTCATTTCCAACACACATTTAACTACAACAACTGTTATTTCTTTCTGCAGTTTCTGCGCTGAATGGGAATATGATCCCTTTTTTCGAATATCCTAATATAGTTCACTAATCTGAAGGATCTGAGACTTTTATTATTATTTCCCAGTATTATTTTCTGAATTTCCTCTTTGATTCTTTTAATTCCTAGTAATGGAGATATATTTATTTCCTGCTTCCATGTTATCTCTATAACTATTCATTATATATCTATGAACAAAGGAAGAGCTTGCAAAAAGAGGCATCCACTAACTATAGTTGTTTATTCTTAATGCCTGGTCCCTGTATTCTTGGTTTTTAAGTTGAATTTATATTTAAGGTGATTGATGCATTTGAATCTTCTTCAAATTACACCTGAAATTTATTTTCCTATCGGCTTTCTGAGAATGGGCTTTCTAATTTTATGCTCCTGCAACAGGCTGAAAAGACTGAACTCCGTGAAGAAAAACTGATGCTTAAGGCAGATAAAGAAAAGATGGAGCAACAGTTAAAAACTTTGGCTCTTCCCACTTCTGGGTTCATGCCAACCTATCCAGCAGCCTATCATGCTGCGGCAAACAAGATACCAGTCTTTCCCGGTTATGGTCTGATGCCAATGTGGCATTATTTACCCCCAGCTGCTTGTGATACATCACGTGATCATGAGCTCAGGCCACCTGCTGCATGATTCTTTTTTATTCATCAAAATCCTGACAACTTTCAGATGCTATTTTCTATTATTTTCTTAAAATGTAAATATAACTTGCTTTGCACTTTAGCTGATTTTGACAATTCAATTATTGGCAAGTTTAGTGCTGGAGATTGCTTGGTAGGTAGCTAGATTGCAAGTATTTTCTCCAGTAAATCATTTTATCTCTACTCTCTGTGATTGTGTGATAGCATTTGGATTTTTCCAGTAACATTTCAGTAGCTTTCTTGGAGTCCCAGATCTTGATTTCATAAATTACTCCTGCCTTAAAAATTCGAGATGCATTTGACATGTTTGAAAATGATCAACATGGAAGATAACAGTGGTTTGTTATATATTGCACTTTATTAATACTATTTTTTTGTACAGGCCTTTCTATTAATGAATTGGTATTGAGAGCTTTCTGTTGGGACCTCGATTTGCACACTGATTTATTTTATAGTTTGGAACTTCCATTGACGATTCTGTTGTTATGCGTGGGAATTAATGTGGGGGTGTGATGTCGACTCTTTGAGGCTCATTATCCAAGTTGATTTTTTGTCCATAAAGGCGGGGAGAAGCTAAGCATATCTTAACATGGGAATATTATCAATATTATTATCAGATCCTCTGTTATATCTGAAGGAGAGGTCCATACAGAGCATGTATACTGTAACATTTCTTTTTCAATTTGCATTGCGTTTAAATCCTAAGAAAAATGTATGAAATTTCTGAGCGGTCAATTTTTTTTTTTCCAGCATGTTCCTCCACTTGAAGCATCTCTCTTTATACTTCAACACTCTCTGATATGAAAGGGGGTATGCACCACATCGGTCCTTGCACAAGAGGAATAATTTGGAGAATAAATTCAGCTTGGCGATACTTTACTTTCAGTTGAACTACCTATCTATCTGTATCCTAAGTTCCTTTTGATCATCATAAGCCAACTAAGATTGTTCTTCGCTGATCTTCCTCTCTTTGCCCCATAACAGCAAGTACAAGCCAATGATGACAACAGCAGCCCCCAGTGTGCTGTTCAAGCCACACAAACGTTTAGGTCAACTTTTCAGTCACAAAATACGATTCAGTACTTAATTTAAATCTGCTTTCCTTAGCCCATTTTATTTTTAAGACCTGGAACTTCAGAACTACGATGGTCATCATGTACTGGTTAGGTTTATGAGAAATAATGTACTGCATCTCAGGAACTCGTAGGACACCAAAATTGTAGAAAGGGGACTGAACATGGTCACGAAAACTGATCCTTTTTCTTCCGTGCACCAGTTTAACGAAGATTGTTGAGCCATAGACCACTATTCCCTGCCGTATATGACCCACAGTAAGAACCCTGTTAGGAATATTCCAAGTAACCACTGTTGACCAACTCTGATGTACTTGGCATTTACACCATAGACAATAGACCAGAAGTCGATAACAAATCCGATTGTCCAAGCAGCTCTCTTATGTTGGACAATCACTGTGAAGACGGCCTATTGTGCAGCCCCCACAAAGCTCACCCATGTGGTCAACGAAAGTTGTGCAGGATTCCTTTTCAAAGTCGAAGCCTATATTTTAAGGAAAATTAGCTACATATCAAGGATAAAAGATCCCATATTCGTTCAGAGGAAAATATATATTGAATATGGATTAGAGGATGCCATGGATGTTTCATGACAGGACCCCTAATTAATGTCATAGTCATTACCCCAGCCAAGGAAATCAATGTCCCAAGTGCTATCCCACGAGGATTTCGAAGATCAAGACCTCCAATCTGCTTAAATTAAGTTTAGTAATTAGCTGAATTTCTTACAAGATTGATTAACTGTTTACGTGCTTTCAGTTTTCTAAATGATAATTAATATTGCTACTTACCTGAGTGTAATTGCAATTACGAATGTCAAAGAGGCGATGGTGTTGACCATTGCCGCAACAAAAGTTGGAGATGTGTTTCTCAAGCATGATCTCTTAAAATTCCATCAATTCTAGAGGGTCCTAGCTTGTCATTTGAAGAACCACCTACATTCCACTTTAACATCATAACCATAGGTGTATCCATGCCGAATTACTTTGCATTGTAGTTGTGTTGATACACATAAGAAACCCATCGGGTGATCAAACCAAATCTGGTCCTCTATAGCCCTCATTTTCAGGTGTTGAAATTCAATTTAGTTATAAAATGAAAATCTCAAGGACTAACTCTTGATCATTTGGTTTGGTACCATGTTAGAAACCACTCAACTCATTCGTTTAAGTCATAAGTTGAAATCCCAACAAGGATATATGTTATATTTTCTTATAGTAATGGTTAAAGCCGCTACAATTTTTTTTCTTTTGTTCCTCTTTCTTAATTTTGAAATGGGAGATTTGAATGCCTCAAGGGTCTCAGCTATGAACACTCCTTTTTTTCAGTCTCTTAATTTGATAGATATTTTATTTTTGGAGGGGCTGAATGCATAATTATTATGAAAAAACTAAGGACTAAAAATAAAATATTTTAAAACTTTGGGTGTCAAGCAGCTTCAAAGCATAATGTAGGTCCTCCCCTGCTTCGGCTCCCTTGGAGAAAAAAAAGTCCGAATTCCGGCATTAATTGAACTCACAGTATTGCAGGGTTTAAGAGTGGAGGATGATGCTCCTTATAGACGTTCAACAACAGCTCTCCTGTAGGACTCACCACTTCGACAACTCCTATATATTTATGGATATAAAAACAAAAACCAAAAATGTTATGAAGACAAAGTTGCAAAAAGGTGAAGAGGTTGGAAATTAGCATACCAAGAAAAGAATCAAGAGTGCTACCTTGAGTAGAATGACGAAACGGAGTGAAAACTAGACAAAAACCTATACATTTATTGGAAAATAGTTGGTGCCATATGTCTGAAACACAAGCACCAAATGTGAGAAAAAAGCAAAGTGGTTTTGGTAACCTGTTAGTGCGTGTCAACCATGCATGGCCATCATTTGCCAAAAGTTAGGCTGGTCACTGTTTCTCAAATTTCAAGATAATTTGATTGTTTCCTCGCTGATCATGTGTACCATCTTTGTTTCCTGATTTTCTTGATCAGTAAGATATGTTTTTGGTGAGGTAGACTTGTAACGGAAACAGTTCTGAAAAGTTGGAGGGCCTTTCTCCTTCCGAGCAGAGTTCAAATGAACAGGCCCATCAAAACTGAGTGTTAAGTTAGTGAAAAAGACAAGGCAAGCAACTGGCATGCTCAATTTGCAGGACAGTTCTCACTGTTTTACTTTTATAGACAACAAGATGAATCCAACAGTTTTTAGCAGTCGTATGATTTCTGATTTCCAATAAGCACATGTCACTGCAATCTATTTTGAAAAAAATCTCCTTTTTCTCTTCGGTTGTGTTTGATTATTAAAAGAAGATTGAGCGTTAATAAATTAACATGAACTTCCCTCAACCTGATTCGGAATTGGAACTTCTAACTAGAGGTGGAGATGGGGAAAGAATTTGTGAAGATACATAGAAAAACTAGAAGGGTGGCTTCAGCACACATCGAGGGGTGTGATCTTGCACTAAAACTATATTTGCTTAGAGGGGTTTGACGGGGAAAGGTGGGGCTCAACCCCCAAACTTTGTTTGGCAAATATTTTGATAAGAGGAAGGGTAGGGGGTGAGAGGGTTTGCAAGGAAATACCAGAGTTTCTATAAACCCCCAGCTCCATCAACCGTCGAAATTCTCATAAACTCAATTGAAGTGGGGTGTTAAGAAATGAAAATGTTTAAGAATAATATAAATTATATATTGAAATATATTTAAGAGTTTAAATCCTTGAATTGAATTGATTATTTGACAAAATATACAAGATATTAAAATCTTATTAAATAAACGGTTAAAAAATTTACACAAAATAGTATGAAGAAATTTAAATTTCAAATTCAAATAAATTTCATATTTATTTCTCACCTGTGTGCTTTCAAATGGAAAGAGTCCATTTGTCCCGCAAAATTTATTGTATTTATACGTGCATGAGTTAGCATGATATTTATATTATGATAAAAAAGTATGCCATCCATGTATGGCACAACGCAGCTGTCCTTGTTATGCCACTCAACACCACAAACTTTTAGAGAGAGCGATTTATTTGTGTCACCATTCTGAGATTTTCGGGAATAGCATGTTCAGTGATGACTGATGAGTCAGCTGGAATGGGTTCCCATCTCTGCATAAATATTACACCAGTGTCTTGCCTGGTTTGTCTTGTCTTGCATATTGCAAAGAGTTTAGCTGCTCAGTTTTCCGACGTCGAAATCGGCATTTCCTGGCTTTATGATTATTTAAGAAGAAATTGTATTCCATGTGTTTTCTTCTTGTATTTTATATACATAACACGTTATGGAGTTTTCCCAGTTATGAATAACAAAACCATGCAGCAGCACATGTTTTAAGGCAAAAATCACTTGCATACAACGAATTAAAATATAGCAAAAGAAACCTGGTTGCCCATAATTCCAACCAGAACCAGGTAGTTATAAAAATGAAAAGGAGTTTGGTGGGATTTGGTGATTGAAATTTTCTCTTTTTTTTTGTTCAAAGGTAAACTAGGCCAGGAGTCCAAGTCATAGAGAAGGAGAGAGCAGACAGACGGGGAGAAAGTTCTTTGTTGTCATTAAGGCGTTGCTTTTAACAGGCACCCTGACTCTCTCAAAATCTTTTGAGCAGCACAGCGTGGCGATTTCACTTGATAAAGCAAATCAAAGTAAGTTTTGAAAATCATTATGATATTCTTCTTGCTTTCTTTTGTATTGACACTGTTAATAAGATCAAAATTTCTACGAGACAGATGGCTTTTAGTGTCATGAATATACACTACTGTCTAACCTGCAGCGAATAGCCAAAGCATGATTAGAGATGAAATTGCAGTTGTTATCCAGCTAAAAAAGGCTAAGGCAACTGACATTTGGTATTTCTGGCATTCCCTCACAAAACCACAACTCCCCAAGTCATGAAAGTAGAGCACTGTGATGCCTGCTGAAGCTGAAGCGGCTGCAAGAGACAATATTGCGGTCACCTGTATACAAAATATAAAAAAATTGGCACTGTCAAATGACAATCATAGGAAGACAGAGCTAGTTTGGATTTAGTGATACAAGTCAAGAATAATTAAAAGGTTCCGTTGAGAACAACCCAGTCTCCAACGACAAAAAGGCTGAGCAAGACAGTGTTGTGGAGGGTCTTCTTTCTCACCAAGGCATATGCATCCAATAGTGTTAGTCCAAAGCTCCAGATGATTTGCAAACCCATCGAAGCAATGAGGTAGCTGCATGAACAAGGAAAAAACGTTTGTAATTGGCAATGACTTGGGCACTTTGCGACTGTGATGATTAGTATATCAAACCAAAAAAACATAATATACTGTTTAACCGTTTTCCTCTCAAAAGATGCTGTTAATACAGTCAACAGAGTTTAGAAATAATAATACATGGCTTAAGGCTCACTATACTTGGAGACAAATTATTGTGGGAACTTAAAAAATAGCATCAACAGGTGACAAGGTTATAGAAAGACAGCACCAGTAACAAGAATGCAAATTATCATATAGCTTGGGCATGTTTCAATGATTCAGCAATTTCCCGAGGCAATGATAGATTTAGTGAACTATTCTATAGGGAAAGCACATCACCAGCACGGAATTTTCAAACGAAGTTTTGAGACTTTTTTACTTATATAGAGCATTCAATTCATTCATTTTGTTGATGGTAAACAAGTAAAGAGGTTATCTCTCCAGCAGAAGCCATTCATAACAGAGTAGCTGTGAACTCGATGCCAGTTTGATATCCAATTGATAGCTAGTATTACTATATATATATATAAAAAAAAATCTAAATTTCTTACGAAAAGGAGGTAATGTTAATTTTTACAACATATGGATTGCATCATCAATTTTGTAATGAAAAGAACTCAAATACCAGCTCAAAATTAAATTTAGAGAATAGTATATGAATAGGGCAGGAAAGAGCGAATAATATAATACCAGAAAGAAGTGGAATTGAAGAAGTTAGTGGTGGTGGTCATGGCAGCAATGGAGCCAGCTGCGAAAACACACTGCGAAAGCCTCAAAGCAAGTCCAGTCAAAGTCCCTGGAGCCCCAGCAAAATCCCTCATGTTTTCTCTCTCTTTTTCTTTTTGCCACCACCACGAATTTCAATAAAATTTTAACCTCTTGACGGGTCAACGAAAACACCCATCTCCTCAAACCATCAAGAAACCAAAGACAACAAAGACCCTTAAAACTTTAAAATAGAGGAGAGGATATCAAGAAAA